>Ga0222717_10000244_pt1 | contig 47906 bp, 56 predicted proteins | sample C33_18DmetaG_FD_165053 | JGI IMG/M metagenome (GOLD analysis project Ga0222717, IMG submission 165053) | Estuarine water microbial communities from San Francisco Bay, California, United States - C33_18D | ecosystem: Environmental > Aquatic > Marine > Unclassified | place: USA: California... | reverse complement strand
CACTATTTGTGACCCCTTTCCTGTAAAATACAATTAAGCGGATTAAGCATTTACAATACTTGTCACTGCTTTAGGAAGTTGTAATTCGTAGTAAGGTTTTGTCCAGCTTGTTGCTAAAGCAATTTCCGCTGCATTTACAATAGCTAGATACACATCAGAGCCCACTTGCTCAGCTGTTGTAATAGTTGTAGTTGTTCCGTCTACATAATCTACAGTGACAGTTGCTGCTGTTGCGTTAGCTGTACCGACAGCTTTGATGCCATTGATATTGATTAATTGGCCTGTGACAGGCGCGTTTGTAACCTTGAGAAATTTTACCATTTTAAAAAAATTAATGGGTGAATAAAGACCAAAGGTACACTGAACAAATTAAACCGCAGACTCAAGCATCCGTAAGTGCTCCAGCCCGTTGTCACCCATAAGGTAAGCGCCAGCAGCCGTCATAGGGTCATCGCCAAATGGAACGGTAAGCATCTTCTTCTTGTTGGTAGATGTATTAAACCAAATCTCCTGCTTGTTTTTACGGAACGTAAGGATTCCTTTATCAAAGAACCCCTGGACAGAAGCGTTAAAGTTAAGCTCAGGGTCATTGACAGCCTGTAAAAAAGCCTCAGCGTTATGACGCGCGAAGATGAGCATATCCCTACGTAGCTCAGCCGTAGTTTGGTTCGAGGGGTCAATGCCAAATACCACACGGGCTACGTTCTCTATCTGCTCGATAGACATCTCACGACATTGGATAAGGGCGTCCACCTCCATATTAACGGCATCCAGTTCTTTAGCTGCGTCGCGCTCATTATTAATCTCCTCGAACTTAATACCATTTAAAGGGTGGTACTGGAGGAACTCTTGTAGGACTGGATTCTGTTTCGGTACTGAAAGGAATCCATCCTCAAATACGATAGGTTCTAAAACCACGTTACCGTCCTGCTCATCCACGAAGGGTGATTTCTGGTTGCGGGCGTAGCGTAGAGTTTTATTAACGCCAGCATCGTCATCCCAGTATAGCAGTGGGGTACGGGCATTTCCTTGCGCAGGAATCATATACGCCAATGGCGCTGAATCCTTAGTTAGTCGGTAGATTCTATCTACCAGGGGGGCTTTACTTTTCATTTGATATGATTTAGAATTTAAAATAGAAGAAGGGGGGACCTCCGTCCCCCCTCATTCCTCAGTTTATTACGCTTCGAACAAGAAGAAGTTATTCGCTCCCAAGGTGCATACAGCACGCTCAGAGAGGAAGTTAACTTCCATCGCATCGAGAGAACTAGTAGCGGCGCCACCAGCAGAACCAGTAATCCAAGTCTTGTAACGACGGTCTTCAGTTTCTGAAGCGCGGTACCGAACGTGAAGGAAAGGTCGCTTAGCGTTCTTACCTAGGATTTGGTCATATACAGATGTAGAACCAGCTGGAACCAACAAGCCGTTGATACGTCCTGAACCAGTTGCGGTAGGCAATCCACCACGCATAGTTGGGTCGTTCAAGTACTTCCAGTCAGACTTATAGAAGTCATAACCACGACGGAATCCAGTGAATCCGAGGTTCAACGCCATGTCCTTATCGTTGTCGAAGAGACCGTAAGAAGTACCACCTGCTCCGTAAGAGTTTTGAGCAGCCAACATATCGTCGATGTCAAAGCTAAACTGACGGTCAACGAAGATTACATTTTCTTCGATAGCGCCCTGCTTATCCAATCGTGAGATGATGGTGTCAAAGTCAGCCAACGTAGTTGGGTTGCCTCCGCCGTATACGTTACCTCGGCTATTAACTACATAGAAGATACCTTCAGAACCAGCGCCTGTTGGGTTATTACCAGTAGAACCATTGCCTAACAAGACGTCAGCACCTGAGCCTTGTGCAGCAGGTACAGCTTCAATCATAGCAGTCTCCAAGTAATCGTCGAAACGAAGACGTGTCTCGTGCTCAGACTTCATATACCATAGGTATCCGTTAGCTCCGTTTTCGGTTTGAATCTCAACCCATCCGATTTGAGCCATGTCAGAACCAGAGACAGAGTACTTGTCCTTGATGATGATTGGCTTATTCTCGAAGAAGATATCGTCAGACTCTAAAGAACCCTCCATACCAAGGCTTCCTTTCGTAAACTCAGAGCCATAGATGAATACAGTGAACTTATCACCCTCTGTTACAACTGGGCCAGTAGCTGTGTAGTAGTTTGCTGTGAATTGCTGAGTAGTAACATCAGCGCCACTAACAACAGCCTTCCACATACCAGTTTCTCCAGTGGTGCGAGAGATAATTACGGTCTGTCCATTACGGATAGCCATAGCGCTAGTTGCGCTAAAAGCAGGAGTAGTAACCCCGCTTGGATTTGCGTTACTATCAGGAACGGTGAATACGTTAGTTGTTCCTGCGCCAGCTGCTGCTGCTGTTACCTCAGTATACTTTACGTGGAGACGTCCTTGTTCTGCCCACTTAATAAGGTCAGAGTTAGAAGGCATCTCAGCTCCTACCATACGTAGGAAACCAGAGATGGTACGGTTACCATAACGCTCGAATTCCTTCTCATAAGTATCAGGGAGATACTGATTCAAGAAATCAAAGTTGGTAATATAGTTTGTTGCTGTGGGAACTCGTTCAGCGCTTGGCTGAAGGTTGAACCCTGGGTTTGTTTTAACTGCCATTTTTTCTTTTTAAATAATTAAGAAGTGCGTTTTACACTTCGGACTTTTAAGCCTCTCCCCGAATCTGGGTTGATGGCTTTAACACTAAACTCACCCTTCGATACCGCTTGAGGTGTGCTACGTTCAGACATATTGATATTCTTTGTCTTACGCATCACATCATCCACAGCTTCTGATTTGCCTTGCTCATAAAAGAACTTAGCAAACTTCTCTGGGTTCATTGCGACAGCCAAAGATTTGTGGTAACCCACAGCGTCATTAACGAGGCCCTTGTCATCCACGAACTTGTTAATCCAAGCTTGCGGAGTGTCTTGCAACTTCCTTAACTCTGCCTTATCTCCAGGAGAAAATACATAAGACTTGTCGTTTAAAACGAACTCAAAACCTTTGAACTCGTTGCTGAAAACCTCATCGGATTTCTGCCCAAACCACTCAGCCTTACGCGTCTGCTCCTCTTGAAAAGTCTTTGACTGTTCAACATACTGCTTATAGCTCTGATACTCTTCACTGTCTTCTAGAGAAGGACTCCCGCTTGACTCAAGGGGAATCTTGTAAGCCTCTTTCTGCTCATTGAAGTGCTTCTTTGCCTTAGCAATAATTTTTTTCTTTGCGACCTTAGTCTTCTTTATAAAGGCTTCATCGTCTAACTCCTCGTCGTAATCATACTCCTGCATTACAGACTCGATGTCCTCTTCATCTAACCCTTCCTCCGTAGCCATAAGGTATTCCTTTAGCATTACGTTAGGGTCAACTTTATCTATGTCTCTGTTAAGTTTAACAAAGTCTTCGATACCACGGCCAGTTTCTTTCTTATACTTAAAGTACGCGGCTACATCATCTGGTAAATCTTCCGACTGCTCACGCTCTTGGTTGAGCTCATCTAAAGAAGAGATATCTCTACCATATCGCTTACCGATATAACTGAGTACATCCTCTTCCTTAAGCTCCTGCTCCACCACTGGTTCCTCTACAGCTTCCGCTTCAGCCACAGGCTCCGCAGGGGTTTCTTTTAAACTTTCCTCGTGCTTTTCTAGAAGCTCCGCCTCTACCTCCTGCACTGATTTAGCTTCCACATCGTCTAACGCCCGTACTTTAATTTCCATTTGATTGAATTTAATTTTTTATCTCGGCTCGAATTCAGCTAGGTCAAACCCATCCAAGCTATCCTCGTTAGACTCAAACGTCTGTGGAGGTAAGTTGTTCTTGCGCTGGTTAATTAACCGTGACTGCTCTGTATTCTGTTGGCTGATACGGTCGGACTTTGCTTGCTCCTTGTCGTTCTCACGAGTCTGCATACCGTCTTCTACAATACCCTTCAGCTGCATCTGATAGTTGAACTCGGTTTCCATAAGCTGAGCCTTAAGCTGAGCTTCGTTGTTCATCTTCTCAATATCAAAAGCTACTTCAGCTTGCTTAAGCTGCATCTTCCCTTGAATCTCCTGCTGGTTTTTCTGCATAGCCATCTGACCTGCCATCTCCTGGGACTTAAGTTGCTGCTGAGCTTGCATAGCTTGCTGCTGCATCTGCATCTTTTCCTCGCGGTCCTGCTTAGAAATACGCTTCATCTTAAGCAGCTGATTCGCCATCTTAAGGTTTCGAAGCTCACGTATATCAATAGCGTCCTCTAGGTTTATATCGCCTTTAGATAAAGCCATCTGGATATTCTGCTCCAGCATAGACTTCTGCTCTTCATCAGGTGCCACCTCAATAAATACACCAAAGTCATATATATAAAGGTCCTTAATATCCTCTAGGATGCTTACGTTATACTTACCTATCTGGTTTACAAACTCCTCCCTGAAGTCTGCATACTCAAGTATGTCAGATATACGATACGTCAACCCCTCAGCTATAGACCTATAGATATATAAACCAGCGTCGAGAATATGTCGCGTAGCCGTATTGGAATTTAAAGCAGCTAATTTCTGTACACCAACCAAAGAGTAGGGGTCAGGTGTAGAGCCATCACGAGCTTCGTTAAGACCCGTTACATCCCTAATCATCTGTAGGTAGTGATTCATATTCTGAATCAACATCTGAGCTTTATTAGCTCCAGAGCTAGAGTTGAGTTGTGTGATAGGCACCTTGCCTTGGTTGTACTCCCCGTCCTGGGTGTAGCTTCTTCCAACCACACTACCTGTCTGGAAGTAAAGGCGTAAAGCGTCCTCAGGGTTGTAAGAATTTCCCGTCCCTAAGTCTACCTCATTCAATCCGTCAGCATCTATATACACTCCGTCTGGTACAGTGCGTGAGATAACCTGCTGTAGCTTAAGGTGAGTGACCTGGATGAGGTCAGCGAATGGAATCATACGTCGAGTCAATGACTCGATAACCCCCTTGTACATACGAGGAGCTACAGCCACGTAGTTAGGTAGTGCGTGCTGGCTAGCTGATTTAGGACGAACCATATTCTCGGCAACCTCCCATTTCAGTAGGATATTAGTCCCCATAACCATGACGCCATCATACCACACATCAATAGTCTTCTCTACCTTCTCAAAGTTCCCCTCCTCCATCATCTCAACTGGCGGGTTGAACTCATCTGTCTTCTCAATCATACGAGACCCGTCATTATCTAGCATCTTCTTCTTGTAGACAATCTTCTTAGTTGTCTTATAGTTGAAGTACATTAAAGTCGTGGTATCCCGATAGAAGATATCATTGTCGTAGTACTGCGCTACATTATAGTAGTCATACCAGTCCTGACCGTACTTAGATATCTCCTCTAAGTCTTCGTTCGTAAGATTAGGGTCAATCTTTAGCAGCTCAATGATAGGGACTGTCTTAATCTCACCCCAATAGAAGCAATCCTTAAAGTGAGGGTCCTCTGTGTAGCTATACACAACATTAGCTGGGTCTACATAAGACACTTTAACACCAGACCCCTTTAGGAATTCGTGCTTAGCCATGCTAACACCTAGTACCATTTGGTCATAATCAAACCGCTTGCGTAAATCATCGTAATGATTTTCGTCTAATATGGTATTGATAGCTTCCTCTTCCGCAATCTCAATAGCTGGCTTAAAATTAAGCTGCATGTATAGTTGCAACTCCTCGTCTGTCTCAGGTAATTCGTCAGGCTCCATAGTAAACGGATTTACTCCCGTCTCCTGCTGAATAGTTTCAAGCATAGGCTTAGCCGCCATCTGGCCCTGTATCATGTTTTGATACTTGCTGCGTCTAGAAAGAGATAGCGCGTCCTGAGCATACGCGTTTACCTTAAACAAACGTTCAGACATCCCATTGACTACGATGTCAATAAACTTAGGTAAGATTGGGACTGGTGTCCAGTCTAGGTTTAAATAGGAAAGGTCACCATCAATAGCTAGCTCGTTCTTATACTTAGCTACCGACTGCTCACCACGAGCGTACAATCGCAAACGGTTAAAGTCACGCCACTGGTTATAAAACCTACACTGATTCCCATCCTTTTTAAACCACTCGTATTGAATGGCTTGTCCAATCTGAAGCCCAAATTCGTCTGTAGCTTTCTCAGCATCAGTGACAAATTGACTAGGGAAACCTGCCGATGAGATATTTACTTTGACGTTTTTCATGTAATAAGCTCGCTCCTACTTCCTGAGTTACGATACCTCGCGAAGTTAAGACTTATTTTTTTTTGTTTCTGCTCAGGCATATACATGTGTTTTTGGTTAGCCATGATAGCTAAACCTGAGCTTATAGTTGCGTCGTAAGCAGTACGATTGCTTATATCAAACTTAGCCCAATCCTCTAAGGTTCTAACAAATGGCATGGACCCCATGTCGTCTGGGTCCCTAAAAGTTCCTTCTGTATCTAGACCTATATGCTTCTCTATGTAAGACTCAATAGCGGCTGCGTGCGCTTGCTTTACATCCTCAGATGAGTTCGGTATACCACCTAGCTCTCGTTCTGTCTTAGATAGCTTTGTATAGTGCTTGTCGGGCCTGTTCATGCAGAAGCCACGGTAGCCCCTGTTTTTAAAATGGTATAAAAGACGAGGCTTATTGTTCTCGATAAGGATAGGCATACCATAAAACACACAAGCCATTAGTACTTCCTCAAAAAATATCTCAGCCGTCTGGGGTCGTGCGACATACTCCAGGAAAAACTCGTTGGTAGGAGCCTCGTCCATATGGAACTTAGTCATTCCGTGAAGGGCTCCATTGGAGCCACCGCCACCAACTACTCCTGATATATCGTAAGAGTCACAGCCAAACGACCCCATATGCTCATTGCCAGGGTAACGAACGCCGTGCTTTTCAACCCATCTATTTTGAAGACCTAACTTAGGCGTCCAGCTAATATTAAACCTACCGCGTTTGTCTGGATAGAACACCACCTTGGTGTCCTTAACCCCGTCCTTCCAACGAAAAGAACCACGTGTGGTGTAGTGCTCTTTTACTAACGAGTCTGAGTAGTCTAACTGCTGGTATATCTTAGTCAGGTTAAACAGCGAGGACTTACTCTCGTCACGGAAAGCGTGAGACTCCGTTCTAGGGAACTGCCTATAGAACTCGTTAAGCGCGTCAGGGTCATTCTTTAAAGAACTAACTTCCGCCTCCCAGTAATCAATAGCACCGTTCTTAATCTTCTGATTGTCAACACCTAGCACAGGCTCAGACGGTTTATGAAATACAGGGTGACCGAACCTATCAATAAATCCCTCCATGTTATACTCCATAGGGATAAACAAAGAGTACATACCACTGAGGGTCTGACCGTTATCATTACGCTTCTCTACACTAGAGTCCTCATATAGTTTCTTAAAGCTAGAGCCACCCTTGTTAAGCGCATTAGAGGTGGAGCCCATCATACACTTGCCTATGATTCGGCTACCCAGTCTAAGACAGGTCTTTGTTACCCTCCAGTTATTAAGGATGTTGTTTGGTTTAATCCATTTTCCGCTCTCGTCGTGGACCAGAAGAAGAAGCTTCTCTCCGTCATAGCTATTGTCGTCCGTGTTCTTCCAATCTATGGTGGTGTCGAGACCCATCATCTCGTCATTGCCCACCTCGTGCATATTCTTCTTTGTAATCTTAGACGCAGGAACCCTGAATGCTAGTTCAGTTTTAGGTTTGTCCATACCGTCCTGAACGGGCTTAAAGAAAAAAGGAAGTCGATTAGCAATAGGAACAACCTTATCGGTAAACATCTTCTTAGCGTCAGCACCCGTCTTAGAAAGAACACCAACCCTAGAATCTTTTGCTAGAGTACCCGTATTTACACACTCAGATGACCCCATAAACGAAAAGCCAGAACGTCTAATCTTAAGATAAGATATACCGAAGCACCTCTCGTCAGCCTTACAAGCCTCCCAGAAAATAAAGAAGATGCGATTGGCCTCTCGGAAATCTGGGTAGCCTACGTCAATACTGGTCCATTGTAGATACATATAATGAGCACCAGTGATATAGGTTGGGACTCCGTTATTCATAAACCAGTGCCCCGCCTCACGTTTGTCAAACTCGTTCTCTATATAATCTACCCAAGTATCCTTGAATACAGCGGTCATTTCATTCCACTGAAATATAGATTGAATCTTAGAAAGTATCTTAGGTAAAGGCTCCCTTACCCAGTACTCGTCGCCTCTGTTTTTCTTACGCTCTAACTCAACTTCTTTTAATGGTAGCCCTATATTAAGTCCTGATATGTTTACTACTTCTCCGACCTTTCCAGTCTTGGAGATAACCACCATGTCATACTTTTCATTGTAGCCGTAAGACCAAGTACTAGCTTGATTCTTACGAACTAGTACATTCTTAGGCACATAGTCTTTTAGGACTTTATGTAGTTTATTTGGAGCGTCTTTCTGCAAAACCCTGCTTGGTATCTTTTCTCACAGAGGCCGACAAACTTAAATCTAACTGCTCTTGCTCTGTATCAATTTTATTTAATATCTCGAACGCATCGAAGATAGCTAGCTTCTTGGTGGCTGCCGCATTCTTTAACCTATCGGCTGCCAGCTCATCCTCCTCGTTGGGTTTTATGATATCCTCCTGGGCCACCTTAATAAGCTGCTCTACGGCTCGTCGTCCAGCGGCTATGATTCGAACCTTTAGTTCTTTAGACTCCATCTAGTATGGTGGTTATTTGATGGTCGTACATGCGGTACATCTTCTCTCCGTCCACGGAGAACTCGTACTCACTGTCTGGTTTGAAGGTGACCTTGTCTCCTGCCTTCACACCCATACTTGTTAGCGCTTCGTTAGGGTAGCGCATAATACCTGTTAGAGGCTCTTCCTTAAGTGGCTTCATAAGAATCCAATCCTCAGGAGCGACAGGTTGAACGAAGCAATACCTATCGTAGGCGTGCCACTCACCGTCGTGACGGTACATATAGAACTGCTCCGTATCCACGAAGAATAAGTCATCACGGAAAAAGCTCTTTCCGCTTTGCTGTCTACCCTTCATGTCGTTATAGAACTTGAATACGTTGTGGTGCACTAGGAGTGTGTCACCGACCTCTATCGGTCCTTCGTACCCTAAGGGTAGTGCGATAACCTCAGCCTCCCTTGTGGAGGACGTGTGGTCCTCTTCAGATGTACTAGTTATAACATCCACACCCTCAATCTCTTTCGAGTTGGTATAGCGCTTCCCGTTAATCGGACGGGTAATAAAAGAAAATGGTGACCTCACTAGTCAAAGTTAATGTCATATTCAATAGACATAGGCATTGTCTTCTTGAATTCCTTCCACAAATAAACCTTATTAGACTTCTGTATCCATATCATAACAGACTCAGAATGCTTATCGTAAGAGATAAGATGAACGGTATAGCTTCCGCCGAGTATCTCCTGACCCACCAGGTAGTGCATAGCACCTCCCTTATAGTCAGGGCCTACAGATATCTTACGGATAAGCATAGCTTACAGTGAGGTAATGATAAGATTTACGTGGTCTATCACCAAGTCAGTTGTGCTGCCTACATTTTTAATCTGTAGCCCAATAGTATCGTTTAAAGCTAACGACTGAATGGTGCCTAATGTAATCTCACCAGGGTGATTTTGATTTACTGTAGCGTGCCCTTCAGCGGTAGGGATAGAGGTAGTGTTCTTTATAAAACGAAGGGCTATATTTTGGTCGCCACCTCCGCTTGACGTCTTAACGTTTAAAAACGCTATTATCTTACAAGCGGTTAAACCTACACCTGAGATGTTTTTTACTACATTTCCTCCACTCACATCAAACCCCGATTGTCCGCTAGCGCTAAAAATAATGTTAGGAATAGTAACAAAATCATCCGCTGTAGATATAGTAACCGTTCTAGGGCCAATATCGTAAGCATCTACATAGTAAGAAATTGCAGTAGCCGAAGACAGCGAGCCCACCGTAATGTTCTTCGTAGCGTTAGAATCATTCGCGTCACTAACAACAATCCTATCGGAAGCTGCTGGCGTAACGGTTCCGTATGTACTAATCTTAGGCATAGGTCCTTACTTGTTGCGGCGGTTCTTACCCATCACTACTGCGTTGAGGATACGAGACAATACGTTGACGACCTTATCGTCCTTCTCTGTCTCTGTCAAAGCAGTAATCGTGCCAGCTGCTGTAATACCAGCCAGCAAAATCTCACTCCAAAATTGCGTAAAAAAATTCATATCTGTTCGTTTAAGAATTTGTACTTATCCTGCACATCGAACGAAGGGCAGGACTTACTTGAAAACTCGTTGTGTCCGTGAAGACTTAACTTCCCAAAAATAAGGCGTAAACTTTTAACTAGCTCAAGGACCGCGATATCCTGCATCTCAGTCATAGTGTCCTTGGCGTTCATCTCTTTGTCTACACCACCTATATAACATATGCCGATAGAGCTCCTGTTGTGTCCGTAGGTGTGAGCGCCTGACTTGTCAAGGTCCCTACCGCGATGGATTGAGCCATCGGCATAGACACAGAAATGATAACCGATATCATCCCACCCGTTAGCGAGATGCCACCTTCTTATATCATCTACCTTAACATCCCTACCCTCTGGCGTTGCCGAACAATGGAGGATAATTTTGTTTATGTCCCTCATTCAATCCCTTTCTTAGCTAATAAAATCTTAATCTCATTTACACCGTCAAGCAAAACATCTAGGCTTTGCTGCACCCTCGTTTCCTGCTTCTCCAGGCTAATTAAACGGCTTTTTATTTTGGTGAGCTCATTCTCCATCTTTACGTAAGTTCCGATTATCCCCCCTACCGCGCCAACCGCTACGCTAACCAATTCGTAATTCATACTTTCTTTATTCTCTTCGTCGCTTTCAAGAAGCTTATATTCAACATTATCACCTATAGTAGAATTAGAATTGAATTTCATTACACTTCTTATTCAGGGCACTCCCATTTGTTAGGGTTGGGCGGGTAAGGGACGCGGTTCTCGCACTTATAGTACCACCCAGGCTCTCCGACCTGAAGGTCGATATAAGCGGCCATCTCTTCCTCGGTATCGAATATATCGAGGTACTGCTGTCCTGTGCTAAGCTCACCCTTAGAAGCATAACCGTAGTTATTACGCGGGTTGCCCTTTACCTCTTCGCCGTTGTTGAAGGCAAACCAAAAGGCGGGCGTCTTAAATACGTGTGTATGATTCGCCATTACTCAACGATTTCAGCGTTCTGGTCTTCAGTCTCTACTTCTGGCTCTGGTGGAAACCATCCGTTAGCCTCCATATAGGCTTGGTCACGTACTGTACACTCGGTCGGGATGATGGTATCGAAGACCACTGTAGGTGAGGTCGTGATGGTTGTGGTAAGGGCGTCCTTTTCTGCCTCTGGCATAAGGGGAAACAAAAGCTGTAGCTCCGTCAGGTCAACAGCTGCGTTCACGTAGATAAGCCAGTCTAAGATAACAGACAGAGCCACCTCCCCTGTAGTAGGATTGGTGATGGAAGAGAATAGGTTGAAGTTTGCTTCGTCGGGATTCTGGATAGACTCAGGCCGAGTGATGCAGTACAACTGTCGAGAGATAGCTGCTGCTCGCTCTTCTGAGGTAAGGCCACCTTCGGGCGGCACAATGAGGTAGTTACTCATTTCGAATTGTTTATGTTATAATACGTAAAGATATTATTTTCTACTTTAGGCTTCTGCGTAATAGGTATGACTTTCGGCTTCATCAGTAGATATTGTAGAACGTGTTGATGTTTGTTTCAATTCCTGCACGATTGGCGGATTCGTCAGAAAAATAAACAACGAACTCACGAATTAGACCGCTAAAATCAGCAGAGCCTGAACCACGCTGACCGAATCTTATATTGTTAGTTGTGTTTGTTGTAGACGGCGGGCTGTTTGTTCCTGTCATTTGGTTGCTGTCGAGATAGCTGTCATTCGTCGGCGTATTATCAGCAAACATAGTAGCCAAGAATAAATCATCAAAAGCCGAAATTGATTCGCTCCTCCTTACATTTCCATTTTTTCTGTAAACCGTTCGTACGTTCCCGTTGTTTATTCCGAATGTAAAGTAAACAAATGGGCTCGTTTCGTGTGCGTCAATAATTGCATATGAACCTGTCGCGTCTGCTTGCGCCACAAGTGCCGCGCTTACGTCGGACATATCAAACGTAACTGAAACCCCTAAATTAGTGTTACTCGAAGGTGTGAATTTTATGCCATCGAGATAGCCCGTAACGCCGTCGTAAATCTTTGGGCGTGGCCCTGAACTACCCTGTGTAGCGTCGTTCCCGTTACCTGACTGGTCGTACCAGGTCTCCACGAAAACATCATTGCTACCTCCGTACTGAGCCAGAGCTACAGTATCCAGCTCACCGAATACATTGAACCCAATGTCTTGCGTAGACCCGCCCACACTGTCCTGTACCTTAATAGCAAAGCCTGTATACGTTGAGTCCAAAAGCCTCAAGGAATACGCACCCGCTGCACCTGTGTAGGTATCTAAAAGGTAAGGGGCTGGGTTTTGTGTGAAGTAGTTGCCAATATTGGATTCGATGCTCGTTTGGTCTGTGCTTGATTTGGCATTCGCGTAAAAAATCAACTCCTGTTGTTTTCCGTCGTAAAACGTGGTTTGTGTTGGAGTGTGACCAATTGACCAATCATTGTTGGAGGTGTTTATCGTTGCGCCTGTGCTTGTGCCTTGTGTTGTGATTGAACCGTTTAAATAGAAATTTGCATCATTTACAGTTGTCCCGTCAAACACCAAAGTTCCGAGGCTGTATATAGTTTGGGCGCTGTTATTAAACGCGATGCGGCCACTTACACGCAGTTGAGTTTCTGCGGTTAATTGCCAAATTGTGCCTGTGAGACCAGCCAAAGAATTGATTCCATATATTATATCATCGCTTGTGGCTGTGTTCGCTTTTGAAACTGTGAAGCTTGTTCTGTTTGTAGTACCTGAAAACGGTGGGGTGCTACTTGTCAAACTATCATTCGAGCCATCAAACTCAACAGCGGGCTTACCGTTCTCCGTCACCAACGCTCCACTCGTTCCGTCATAAATCTTCGGACGTAACGCTGAGCTAGGCTGCTCCGTATCGTTCCCGTTACCTGACTGGTCGTACCAGGTCACTACAAAAACATCGTTAGAGCCTCCATAAGAGACGATGGCCGCCTCGTCTATGTTATTGTTAGCGTCGAAGTAGATGTCCTGCGTAGAGCCTCCTACGGTGTCCTGGACCTTCATAGCAGGCCCTGTGTAGGCAGTGCGCAACTTACGGACCGAGTATGCTGCCTCAGCTCCGCTTCCGTAGGTGGTGTCCAAGAGGAGGTTACCCACCACAGCAGCACCTAAGTCAACGATAGTCCAGCTGTATGGAGCAGCGACCAGCTTATTGTAAGCTGCGATAGCAGCTGAGTCAACCGAACCGTGAAGCTGGTTGATATCAGAAAGGGTTACGTTAGCCTGCAAAGAGCCAGCACCAGTCCCCTGTGCGGCCCAACCAATCAAGAGCTTGTCCCAGTTCTCAGCACTTATGCCAGAGTTGGTGAACATATCTGTGGCAGTTGTAAGGCTGCCCACATCCCAGCTAGAGAGGTCCTGATTAAAAGCAGTAGCGTCCTCAAAGGTGCTCTGCATAGTATCAACGCTAGAGGTATCCCAATTAGAAAGGTCCTGGTTGAACACAGTAGCCCCATCAAAAGTGCCTTGCAAATCGTCCAAAGCAGTTGTGGTCCAGCTTCCTATTGGTTGATTAAATGCTGCTGCGCTTAGAAACATTTGACGAAACGAGCCCACCCCAGAAACGTCCCAAGTGCTTATGTTTTGGTTGAAGAGAGTGGCGGCAGAAAACATTCTCGTCATACTGTTTGCTCCAGACATATCCCATCCGCTTATATCTTGATTGAAGGCGATGCAAAAATTGAAGGCGTCAGTGCAGTTTCCTCCAGAACCTGCTACATCCCAATTATTTAAGGGGTTATTAAAATTAAACGCCTGATAGAATGCACGGAACAAAGAGCTAGACGTCCTTTGATAAACAAAGTTTACGTTTGGATTTGCGTTATTTGCACTAGAAAGAAATGAATTAACACTTCCAGTAATAGGAGAGGCAACCGTACCCCACGCACTTATATCGCCAGTAAATGATTCGCAATCACTAAACTGGTCATCCCTCATCACCTTACTGCCAAATGTAGGAGCAGCGGTAGTTGTGATGTTCATTTTCTCGCAATCAAAAAACACCAGCTCATCAAGGTATATGACAGCAGAACCCCAATCAGTGATGTCCTTAACCTTTTTTCTATCGTTAGCTTGAGTAACAGTAGTTCCGTCCTGTGAAATCCAGCTTACGTGGTCGATAGTACCCGTTATAGAAATACTGTATAACCCCGAAGTAGCGTACGTATGCGTAGCTTCAGCTTGATTCCAAGTAGTAATTGTATTTGAATTACCGTCGCCCCAATTTACCGTGAAGTTATACGTACCCGTTGACATCAAAGGCAGTCGATACTGGTCAGCGTTTGTACTTCCTGGAAGTTGAATTTGAGTAGTGTCTATGTCAAAATCAAACGCTGAGGTAGGCAGCACTCCCAAATCGACGATATTCCAGTTATATGGAGCAGCAGTCAGCTTATTGTAAGCCGCCGTAGCAGCTGCATTAACCGTGCCGTGGTATTGATTGATATCAGAAAGCGTAACATTAGCTTTCAAGCTACCCGCCCCCGTTCCTTGAGCAGCCCAGCCAATAAGCAAGGCGTCCCAATTTGCAGCACTAAGGCCGCTATTGGTAAACATATTAGATGCTGTGGTGACACTTCCAACATCCCAACTTGATAGGTCCTGGTCAAAGGCAGCCGCATTCCTAAACGTAGAGCTTAGAGATGTTACACTAGATGTATCCCAGGTAGCTATGTTCTGATTAAAGGAACTAGCGTTTAGGAAAGCCGTACTCAAGATGGTGACAGACGAAACATCCCAGTTGCTTAAAGAACTATTAAAATTACTTGCTCCAAGGAAAGACGCAAACAAGTTACCCGTCAACTGAGCGTTAAAGTTTACATTGGGGTTTTGACCGCCGTTCTGATAGAATATACTTGCTTCACCCGTGATAGGAGCCTGAGTTCCCCAAGAACTGATATCACCCGCAAAGCTAGAGCAATCGTTAAAGGTGTCAGACCTTAAGACGCGACTACCAAAGGTAGGCTCCGCAGTAGTTGTAATGTCTAAATTATTGCAGGTGCTGAAGACATACTCATTCAAGTATATCTGAGCGTTACCCCAAGAAGTTATGTCTTGAACCTTCAGTCTATCGTTAGCTGCGCTAATAGTAGTACCATTTTGTGAAGCCCAGCTAATATGGTCGATAGATGGAGTGCCTCCAGAAAGAGATACTGCTTGAATTGAAATTGTGTACGTACCACTAGAGGCGTACGTATGGGTAGCCTCTGATTGGTTCCAAGTAGTAATTTGGTCACCTAATGTCCCGTCCCCCCAGTTGACATAAAAATCATACGTACCCGTAGACATCAACGGCAAACGATACTGGTTAGCTGCACTGCTGCCAGCTTCAGTAGACGTAGTGTCTATAGTGAATGAGAATGACGGAGGTGGAGCGGCACCACCAAGGTCGGTAATAGTCCAGTTATATGGAGCTGATACTAGCTTATCATAGGCATCTTTAGGTTTTCCCGCACTATGGATGACAGGTATGTCACTTAAGGTTACGTTATTTTGAATGTTCGGCGCTTGAGTAGCCCATCCAATTAAAAGGCTGTCCCAGTTTGATTGACTAATAGCCGTGCCAGTCAACATATCAGACGCAGTAGTTAGGCTAGATATGTCCCAACTCGAAAGGTCTTGATTGAAGGCAGACGCCCCATTGAACATATTTGAAAAACTAATCGCAGAAGAAGTATTCCATCCAGGGAGACCTAGTCCTGTAAAGAATTTTGCGTCTCTAAAGCATCCATCAAAAATTAAAACATTACCTACATCCCACGTAGATAAAGATTTATTAAACGATGTGGTACCCCTAAACGAGCTTTCTAAAGAAGTAAGGTTGCTTGTGTCCCACCCATCTACATCTCCGTCAAAAGAAACAGCATCTCGAAATATACTGGTAATCCCTCCCGAAAGATTAACAGCGTTAGCCAAGGACCCTGAGCTAAACCAATTAGATAAATCAGAGGTAAAGGCGGAAGCCCCTTGGAACATAGAACTTGCGTTCGTAATAGAATCCGTATTCCAAGAACTTATGTCTTGATTGAACGCAGAGGGGAAACTGCATTTAAACATCTGCGATGTATCCGTGAAGCGAGATGTATCCCAAGAGCTTATGTCTTGATTAAATGCAAGCGCCTCATTAAACATTGCAACCGCAGATACATCAACAGACGCGTCTGTACTAAAGGTCCAATTTAAAGGACGATTAAATACAGCAGCAAAAGCAAATGTCTGATTGAAGTTATCACAGGAAGATACTGTCCAATTTGAAAGAGGAGAGTTAAATAATTCTTGACGATAAAAAGAGTCCTCTAAGGAAGTAGGGGTAAAAGAAAAATTTACATTTACCCTAGATGAGCCATAAGGGGTTACAGCATCTCCGTACATAAACTTATAGCCCGTACCAGTAAAGGTACCCCACCCACTAAAGTCAGGCTCTATAGTTGTCCCTAAGCTTTTATTTTTAAAAAAGAACTTATCTATTATATCTCTATTTTGGAAATTAGGAGCGTCAGACCTATTGGAAACAGTGTTGAAATTCTCGCATAAGAAGAATATATCTTCGTTCGCGTAGAACTTGATATCTCCAAAAAAAATTACATCAGTGAGGGCTAATCTTGCAGTAACAGATGAAGACCTTCTGCCAAATGACCAGTGGTCTACACTGTATGCCGTATTCGGGGTGATAGTTATTAGACGAACTCCAGAGCTCGAATAAGAATGCGTTATCTCAGGTTGGGTCGGTGACGTTATTACATCAGACTGACCGTCACCCCAATTAACAGTGAAGTCATAGGTTCCGCTTGCGTCTACACCTAAAGTGTAGTCATTAGAGCCTACAATATAATTCGTGTCTATCCGAAAAATGAGCGGGTTAAACCCAGGGGTTATAGGCGGAGTTGAACTCCCAGCGCCCCCACCCGTTGCACCTCCTACAAAGTTTCCTATTACTATCCCTGTTCCGCTCATATTACCAGAGTGCTACTAGTTCTAACGTACCCGTTGCGTTTGCGCCTGTTCCTGCGGCTTTTACCTGTTTTACTTGAACAGGAATAAAAGAACCCGATTGAAGCCCAGAAAATGTAAGTTCACTTCCAGAGCTGGTAACTACTGATACATTAAATGTATCGGCAGCTGCCGCAGCATTGCCTACATAAAGGACGCAACCCGCGTTGTTATCAGCGTATAAAGTATAGTCCTCACCGTTAGCCATAATATCAGCACTCAAGCTAAGCTCTGTATCGCTGTCAACCGCAGTGACGGTAGCTACCGTATTGTCAGTTGTGTTATAAACAATATACCCCACTAGATTATTAGTGAAAGAAGCTGTACTGTCGGTTAGTTTATTAGCAGCTGTAGCTGTAGCTGAACCACTCTCGGTCGGACCAGAGACGTTGGGTATGTTGATAGTGTCGCTAGGAATAACCTTAATGCCTAGCCCTACCTGTAATTTTTGATATGCCATAATTTCTTATACTAATGTTAGCGCTGATTTAGTCCAAGTTGCATCTCCAGCCGCCCCCGTTGCAGTACACACGTAAATTCCATCAGAAGCGGTTCCGTCAAAGAAAAGAACCATATCTCCTGCTTTTCCAGCGGTAGTTGCGCTAGATGGAGCCGTAAGTTGTGATTCAACTCTAAGGGTGCTTTCTTTAAGAATAGATACAACAAGAGGAGTTGCCCCTCCGCCACAAAACAAAATCTCTTCACCACTAATATCAGCTTGACTTAAAAGCGACTCGACTATGCTATCCGTATCGTCATACAAAGGTATGCGGCCTGATGTTCCAGCTATCTTAGCAGATACGGTTACGTCACCTGCTGGTGAGCTGACCTCAATTCCGTCACCTGCTACAATAGAACTAACACCGCTTCCGATGGTTTCAGCTAGGTCTTGGATAGTGTAAGCTTCTCGACCAGCGTTTGCTTGGGCAGAGCCTTTGTTTATAGTTTCTACACCCGATGTTACGGTGTGAATCTTATTGGTTAATGGAATACTTGGCATAATATTATTTATCGTATGGGAAAATTCTGTTTAACGTGTCACGGCGTTGGCCGCAGCCACAATCTGTGCCTGTAGCTTGGGAGACTTTCTCCACTACCTGCTTGATACCTGTTGCTTTGGTAAACTTCTCAACTGTATCGCCTAATCCTTTTGACTTCATGACATCGAAGATACTAATATTTTCCACGCCTGCTGGACGGCGAACTCTTCTTAGAACCGCCCTTCCCCGCCCACAGTTTCTTGCAAGCCCAGTAACGGGCTGTAAGTTTGTTAGTAGCGGTACCACACTTATGGCGAGCTTTAAAGCTCTTACGGGCAGCGGAAGAGTAGTTATGACCGTAGCCCTTAGCCCCGAAGTGGATGAGCTTCTCCTGGCCGCCAGAGCAAGCCTTAACCATCATCTTCTTGCCAGCTCGGTCCGACCGAGTAGGGCTGTTGCATTTCATCTTACTCTTAGTCGCCATATCAACTATTGGTTACACGACCAGCAGGTGTATTAGACACGAACTGTCTCCTGCTGCCGCCTTTCTTTTTTTTCTTACGAGCCGTAGAAGCTCGCTCCGATTTACTCATAGACTTAGCTTTAGATAATGGCAAGCATCGGTCAGGGTTCTTCTTGTCCTTACTCGTGCCGCAGGCACCAAGGATAGAACCGTCCGTCCCAATACGAACCCACTTCTGGTCCCGCCATTTCTTTAGCTCTCCCATCAATAAGACGACTTCATCTTCTTTTCCATACCATATCCTGGATTGTTCTTCATAGAACCACCCATCGTTTTAGCAAACTCAGAAGCCTGAGCTTTACCAACCGCGTTATAGGGAAAGACTCTAGCCTTCATCTTTCCTGTGTCTCCACACTTGTACTTTACTGTAGGCATTACTTCTTGGATTTTTTAGCGTAGTTAGGGTCCTTGCAATATTTGCTTGCCGCCATATTAGCATAAGCCGAAGGGTAGCGGTCGAATGTGCGCTTCGCCCAAGATATTCCTGCTGGACATATCTTGTTCCCCTTCGTTTTAGTGCGTCCCGCCATACTATCGAGATGCTCGCTTGTTGATGCGTGCAATCTTACGACCAGTACGTGACTTGATGCGGTCTACCTTAGAAGCAACCTTCTTCTTTTTAGCCGCTGTACGAGCAGCAGCTACACTCGCCTTAGCTGTCTTACGAGCAGCTTTAGCTGTAGTGTCCATAGTGCTTACTTTATTGTAAGCTCCTTTGCCAGCTGCTTTACTAGCTCCCTTAGACTCATCGCGACGAGCCTTCATAGACTGTGTAGTCTTTCCGTTACGCACCCCCAGCGACTCATTCAATCGGTCATTGTACCCCTGGCGGGAACCCATGCCTGAGCCTGTGTTACGGCTAGTAGAACCAGAAGCCTTCTTAGGAGCGGCTTTCTTCTTAGGAGCAGCCTTTGTAGCTAAGGACTTAGCGACTGTTTTAGTCGCAACCTTAGATACCGCTTTTCCAGATTTCATTTTCTTAGGAGCCGCAGCTGGCTTCTTAACAGCTTTCTTTCCGTCACTAGCTTTCTTTCCATCCATCACCTTAGCTACATTAGAAGCTTTGTTTGGAGACCTGCTAGCAGATAGCTTACCTCGGAACTCAGGCTGGCTCAAGACGCCCATAGCAGCGCCACCGCCGCCACTTGATGCTGGCTTCATGTTACCAGATGAAACCCGTCCACCCCCTGTGCCAGCTGGCTTTCTCTGAGCAGCTTGACGAGCACCCATTTGAGTTGGAGCTAAAGGCTGAGAAGCTCTGGCAGACCCACTTGGAGCTCTATACCTAGGATGACCTGGGTAAAAAGCGCCCTTATCCTGCTGATTAGTTCCAGCGTTAGGTCCAGCTAAGAACTTGCTAATTGAGCCTCCAAGCTTCTTTAGCTTAGAAGACTTATAGTTCATTTTATACGGCATCTTAAAAAAAATTGATGGTTACTTTTGTCAAAGATAGCAAATCCAATCTAATGCCTAAGAGACCCCCTGAGTTCGACTACCTCAAGTACTGGAGAGTAATACGGTACTATATAAGAGCAAAGTACGGAGTGACAACCGCCGACCTAGACATGCTTCTTTTTCTCCGCTCCGAAGGATACTTCAATAGAAGTAAGTTCAATGAGTTTGAAGAGATATTCGGTTGGGATAAGCAACGCTTCGGGAGGCTGCTAAGAGATGGATGGATATCCGTTTTCAGAAAGAAGAGCGGGAACTATGCGTCACAAGCAGCTTTGTACGAGGTTTCGTACAAAGGAAAACGAATGATAAGCTCTGTGTATAAGAAGTTAAGCGGGGAAGAAATCCCCACCTCACGGCAGGGAAACCCTCTCTTCTTAAAGAATGTATCGTATAACGATAAGGTCTACCGTAATATGATTATAGAGATGAACAAGCTTATAAAACAACAACAACATCCAAAAGACTTATGATGGTATATGACTCATTGTTTATGAGCATCGTATACCCAGCCCTTTTGTCGTAGTATATATCGTCGTCCTTGACAACCGAGTCCACCTCAGTGCCAGGGGCGATGACTATACCGCGTTTGTACCTCATCTGGTTAGCGTCATCAGCAGATAGTAGAAGTCCTGAGGCTGTCTTTATCTCTTCATCAATAGTTTTGATGACTATATTCTTCCCGATTGGTTTCATATGACAAATATTGGTGTGGTTGGGCCTACGTTAGCGCCCAACACGTTATACTCAAAGTAATCAACCGCCTCCTCCTCGGTCATACCGTCAGCCATCAGCGCGTCGTAGCATTTACTTACGCTATAGCACACACGAAACGAACCGAGATGGCCGTCTTGCGAGAGCCCGATGATAGCCGAGTCGAACCCATCCTCGAATAGAGACTCTTGCCCGCACGATTCGAGCATATTGTTTACCCCCTCCCTTGTATTCATCATGACGTCTCGTATGAACGGGCCATAGTGACAATTGCGTTGGTGCTTAGGATGGTTACCGCTACCGACACAGCGTTCTGTAGCGCTACCTTCGTCACCTTCATGGGGTCCATGATACCCATAGATATCATATCGCCGTAGAGGAGCCTCTTTACATCAAACCCATGGCCCTCACGCGTGATGAGCGGCATGCCTTTGTCGTATATATCCTCAAAGCTCACCCCTGCGTTGACTAATATTTGTTTAAGCGGGGCGGATAGCGCCTGCGAAAGGATTCCTGCGGCGGCTCGCTCATTCTCAGAGGGGTACTCATCGTTTGATATACGCACGTCAAGCATAGAGTGCTCGTTATATAGCGCTACACCACCGCCAGGGAGGATACCCTCCTGTAAAGCGGACCGCACAGCGCACACCGCGTCGTCCACTCGGTCGAATAGCTCTTTCTGCTCCAGGTCGGTGTTACCACCCACCTTAATTGTACCGATACCACCCGTTAGGCTAGCGATACGGGACAAAATGAAGTCTTTGTCGCCTTTACGTGTAGCTATCTTGTGCGCGTCACGCAGCTCACCAACACGTGCGTCCACCTGCTCTACGTTATTAGCCTTCCCCTTTACGATAACAGTCTCATCACGGCTGACCACTACGCGCTGAGCGTGACCTAGGTCTTCAAAGGTGATAATGCTAAGGTCGTCACCTGTTTTCTCGCTGAAATAGGTGGCGCCCACCGAAACGGCGATGTCTTGCATCAGCTCATGCTGTCGGTATCCGAAATTAGGGGGCGGAACAGCGCATATCTTCAGGTTATTACGCATGACGTTGGCCGCCAGTGTGTTGACCACGTTGGCAGCGCACGGAGCTATGATAAGTAAACGCTTCCCGTCAGCTATAATCGGCTTAAGGACGGTCTCAATGGTTAATAGGTTTATAATCTCAGCGTCAGAGACCAGGACATGGCAGTCGTCAAGGATACACTCGTCACGTTTCTGGTCATTGACAAAGAGTGGTGACATATAGCCGCGCTCCACCTTTACCCCTTGGGTGGTTTCGTACGTGGTGTCCACCGTGTCGCTCTTCTCTACCGTGACCACGCCGTTTTTACCGAGTTCCTTGTATACATCAGCGATTATTTTCCCTATGAAGCGGTCGTTATTAGACGATACAGAGGCCACCTCGATAAAGTTCTTCTTAGTCAGTGGCTTAGAACGCTTCTTAAGGGAGGCCACGACCGTGTCGGTTACAGAGACCAGCTTGCGCAGCACCTCAGTTTTATTTAGCTCAGGGTACGACTTGAACATACTGTAAGCCGAGCGTATCAGCGCCTCGGTCAGTACGATGGATGTCGTAGTGCCGTCGCCCGCTTCGGTGGCAGTGCGGTCAGCCGCCTCCCGCATCATACGTACCGCTAAATTCTCAACGGGGTCCAGAAGGTCAATCGACTTAGCGACCGTAACCCCGTCCTTCGTTACAGTAATCCCACGTGTGTGGTCGGCAGACTCAATGAGCACCGTATGGCCGCTAGGACCCAGGGTGCTCTTTACAGCGTTGGACATCTTAGTGATGCCGTCAATTAATTTAGAACGACCGTCCTCGTCGAACCGCAAATCTTTAGGTGTATAGTCCATATGATTAAATTTAATTCAAGCAAATCTACAAACTAATCGTACAAGTTGTGCCCCTCACATACCGTTCCGTAAAGACTTAGGAATATATTCAGGTCATACACGTCAACCGTACCGCTGTGATTGAAGTCACCATAGCCGCAGCCATACTGCCCCCAGCACCCCAGGACGTTCATCAGGTCAACAATACCGATGATGTAGTCGCCGTTCGTGTCGCCCCAGCAGACAGGGAGCCCCCCGAAAAGGCCGCCCCTATTCAACGAGAGCATACCGTGCATACGCTCAATCTGACCTGGAGTGAAGTGGTGGCGGCACGAGTCAGGATAGTAGTCCATATGGTTGTCAGCCGTATAGTTATATAAACCCATCGGGCAGACAGGTGGGTCGCAACTGAACTGAACCTTAGTAGGGGGTGTGTCACACACGAAGTCACCATACACGTCGCAAGGGACTCCGTTGCCGTCACCACAAAAACCGACCGACTGGAAGACGTGATGCAAACCGCAGTAGTGACCCATCTCGTGAGTCAATACCTTGTTCTCATTATTGCGCGGGTGAGTGCTCCCTAAACCGAATATGTCAGACCGTAACCATATCCCGTCACGCGAGTTGTTTACCGAGACCGTGACATAAGACCATCCCAGTATGCTGTTGCACATCTTTGGTATCACATAGATATTACAGTAGTGGTCAGGGTCCCACTCAGGTAAGTACTGGTCTACAGCTAGGATAGCGTTCTGGGTGCCATACGTAGGGAAGCACCAGCTACCCCCAGCCTCATACGAAGGGTACCAAGCATACTCCTCCAAGTCCTGATAGCCGACGTGCTCCAGCGTAACCGATATCATGGCCTCAGCCATATCGTCATTCAAATCATCAATCGCCTCCTCTACGTACTCCTCACTGAACCATCCACCCAAGCTATCCGAGTAACATATGTGGACCACGACAGGTATCTCCTTCCAGTCAGGAGAGGTGAAGTAAACAGGAAGGTCATAAACAATAGAATCATAATCAGTACCGCACGTCTCCTGAGACAATGACGGAATGACAAAAAAAAGCACCCCATATAGAGAGAGAGAGAAACTCTTATATATTTTTTTTCTCCGTATAGGTAAAGAAAAAATTGACATTATCGACACTACCATTGATTACCAGTTAGTTAGGTTAAAAAAAACGTCGTAAAAACGACACACCGCGTGTCGATTATCGACATATTAAGGCATAAGAAAGGGGGGACCACCATCCCCCCCCCAGTCATAATAAACACAAACAACACTAATACATGCCCTTCTTTGCCTCGCATAAAGCAATTCCGTCAGCAATCATATTAATCTTTTCAGAACGACGGACACTCTTTCGTAAGCGAGCCATCTCAGCAATACCCGTCTCTCCAACAGGGCGGTCATTAATCAAACGACCATTCTTAACTCTTAATCCGTCCATGACTTTTTTTTGCAAGATACAAAATTTCAATAGATGTGAATAGTGTTTGGGCTATGTGGGGTTATACGCGCGACGCCCCCGATTCCAAACCGATATTTTTTGACCCACCCCCCTAGGCAGTTCAAGGTCATTGCGCCATTTTTTTGACGTTTTCTGTAGCCCCCGTCCCTGTAGGGCTGTAGGGGGCACAGCCTCCGAGCACGCTGAGTGCTTACGCGATTCTGACGCGTCAAGGGGGGACGCGCGTCCCCCTAACCCCCTCGCCCGTCTCCGCAGAGAGAAACCTTCAACAAGCCACGTCATCCAGAAACGCCTATTCCCCTAAGGCTACAGAGGCACTGCACAATTAACCAACATTAAACCATTGTAGAAACAAAACAATGCACTATCTTTGTCAAAACAAACAACAAACGGCTAACACGCCACAACAATTACTGCCATGCAGAAAACAACTAAGAAGGTTACTACCGCCACAAGCGTAGAGAAGGTCTCACTCACAGCTGTCCTTGACGCTGTAGTATTCGACAATGGAGCGACGGGTGCAGAACTGAAAGGTGCATCAGACAAATACGCTCAGACAGAGCAAGCACGATTCGATGCAGGTCTACAGCGAGCACGATTGGTGCTAGAGTTCAAGCGCAAGTTCAACTGCCCACTTGGCGAACTGCGGGATGAGTTAGCTGAGGCATTTGGCGAAGACCAAATCACATGGGGCATGGTCTGCATGGATAGAGGCTTCTCAGGGAAGACAGCGAAGGAAGCAGGTAACCATGCTAGGAAGACCACTGACATTGCTAAGGCTGAGGAGGCATACGCTACAGCAAACAAGATGACGTTGTTGGCTGTGCAAAATAAGTTCAGCAAGCAGCATCCGACCATCACATCAACTCGCAAATATGAGAAGTGGTGCAAGGGTGAGTCAGTAGCGAAGAAGGACGGCAAGAAGGCTGTTGCATTCACTACGCTGACCTGCGAGGAGAGCGGCAAGAAGTGGATTGACAAGATGCTAACCCGTGTAGCTGACCCGAAGAACGAACTCAACATGGAGGAGTTGGAGCGGGTGATGGCGATGATGGCTGGGAAGATGGAGATGGCGAAATTGGAGAAGGAGGTAGCTGCTGAGTTAGCTGCCTAACGGCAAAGGGGGGGACAGCCGTCCCCCTTCCGTCCACAGCTGTGTAGCTGTGCTGATGAGTCCAAAAGGACGAAACGGAAATCTCTTAATTTTTTAGCTATGCGTAGCAACAAGAACAGCCTTACTGAACTCCTAGCCACATGGGACAAACTGCATGTGGTCGGCATGACTCCTGAGAAGACCAACTCCATCATGACTGAGACGCTGATGGGTGACAAGCACCTTTCCATCATCAAGGTTGCGATTGAGTTCCAACACCGAAACTCTGCCGTCTCAGGCACGCACTCCATCAATGCCTATCTCGTAGCCTATGACTTCTATGGCAACAGGGTGAACGTGAGATTCAATGGCTCATGGGGATGCCATGACGAGGAGATTCCACAATTCATCAAGTGGTTCCAACTCAAGAGCAACGAAGCTAGGGATAAGGACGAAGCGCGACAGAGCGCGACCATTGGCGTAGTGGGTAACTTCCTCAAGTGATACAAGGGGGGACAGCCGTCCCCCTTCTGTCTCAGGCTGTGTGGCCTGACTGATGAGTCCAAAAGGACGAAACAGAATTCAAATCAAATGGGTGATGGCCTACATCAAAAACATTATGGATACTTTGAAAGCTATGGGCGTGATGCAGGAGTTGTTGGGTTTGAAATCGGATGGTGAAATCATCCTCAAAGACAGCAGTGTAGTTGCTGCTTCTTGGAACGCTGGCATCTCAATTCATCTCTATACAAACGCCAACACAGAACGATGGTTCCGTGAACTTCACTCTGAGACTCCTGGAGTTGTAGGCTTACATCGTAAGCAGTTCCTGAATCCTGACACATTGCAGTTGAGCCAAAGCTTCAACTTCGACTTCGAAGGGAACTACATCAGCCTGACCTTCAGCGCATAATCCTCATGGGGGGACAGCCGTCCCCCCTTTAATTTTTCTATCATGAAATATCTATTCCAATTCTTCACAGCCATCGGCATGGTGGTGACCTTCCTTTCAATCTTAGCACTTACCTGCTACATACACGACGCACTATGAACACAGAAACACTAACGCTCGCCAAGCGCGAACTCGAACACATGGGTTACTCGGACATCATCATCAGCCACGACGAACTACACGTTCAGGTATGGAACAAAGACAACACCGAGGCCATGCACTTCCCGCTCCACCCCAAGCACATTCAGTGGTTGGCTGAGGAGACGCAGACTAGGGATGACGCGGAGAACGCTCCGCTTGAGTACGGAGATGACGAACGCGGATGCGATATGTACCACCAACTCAAGGATGACTCGCTATGAAGTGCACAATCTCCTTCTACACTGGAGGTCGCTCATGGTGGGTGACCAAGACCTTCACAGACCGCAAGCACCTTGACAATTTCATTGCCTACATCGAACGAACGAAAGGCTATAACCTAGACGAACTATTCATAAAAGAATGATGATACAATCAATACACCCCCAACACCAATCCATGGTGAACAAAGCCACCACTTGGATGGCGAAGTATGACCTGAACAATGACCTACGCGATAAGGCAGAAAACCTTGATGACGAGCGTCTTGTAGCGAAGTACGACAAGCTTTGTGAGCGAGCGTACAACAAGTACCTAGAGTACTGCGACGAACTACCCAAGCGTGAGGTAGCTAACATGGAGAAACAAATGAACCAATGATTGAGCAAAAGAAATTTGACCTACTGGTCTCCTACAAGGAGTCTGGCAAACCTGTCAGCGATGAGGAACTGCGCGATGCCTTCAACAAGGCAGTCAGTGAGGCAGCTTACTTTGAGCCTGTGGTGGACGAAGATGGAGATGTTGACCAACTCGGAGATATCGAAGACTTGGATGAAGCTGAAAGACGCGCAGCTGAGTGGATGCTTGAACGAGTCACCCCCATCATCAGGTCTATCGTATGTTGGTAACTTGTTGATAACTATATTAGATATGTCATTGTTATACACAATGTTTGTCGTATCTTTGTGAAAAGAATGTAAAACACAGGGGGGGACAGCGGTCCCCCATATAAATCAAATCAAATGAAGAAAGAACAGCTAGTAATCGACTGGAAGGAGACGCTTCCGTATGTCAGTATGCAGACAGCATATGACTCAGTATTGAGAGAGGACACCGATGTGGTGATGAGCGTACAGATAGGCATCGACCCTGACCATACGTATGGGGGGTGGTACGAGACGTACGATGAGGAGACGGGTGGTGGTGACTACTACGCAGGCGGAGTGCTTGAGATAACGTGGGATGCTGACACGGGTCAGCCATGGCTGAACGGGTACGATGGGTGCTTCGAGTTACCTGACTACATCGTGAGGAAGTTGGTAGAGAATGGAGTAAAAGATAATCTGTAAGTAAAATCAAGGGGGGGACAGCCGTCCCCCCTATAAATCAAATCAAATGAAGAACTACTTCGACAACATCAAGCGATACCGCGCGTTCAGCGTGAAGTATATGCCCGCGACGAACTTCAAAGGTTCGCGCATCCGAATCATCGACCTGAGATTCGAAGAGAAAGTGTACATCCCTTACGACCACGAGTACAACTCCCCTTGGGAGATAGCTGTGGCTCACCTCTTGAACTTGCCTGACCCGATACAGATAGAGTCATTGGGTATGGCGAACACAGATGACCACGTATTGTTGACAACCGACTTCAGTACGCGCATCAAACAAGACGAGAAGCGAGTAGCTAAGAACCGACGCAAATCAGTAGAGCAATGAAACCACAGAAAACATATCCGTATCAGTATGGTGATGAGTACTATGCTGTGAAGAGGCGCAAGGACGGACGCGCAGATTTGGTGTGGTCTATATGGGATGACGCGAGCGAAGAAGAGCACGACAAGAACCCACGCACCTTGTATTATAATTTGAGAAGCGCACTTGAGATAGTACGCACGAGACCTTGTACGATAACAGTAAACGCAGGACTATTATGAATCACGATAAACTGATAGCAGAATTTATGGGTTACAACCCTTCTCTCGGAAACTCTTTCGACAATTATAATAACTCGTGGGATTGGCTGATGCCCGTGGTGCAGAGATGCTACGAATCAGGCTCGGAAGGCGAGTGTATTGGAGATATAACTATGTATCTAACCAATGGAGATATTGAGGGTACATACATCGCGGTCGTAGAGTATATCAAAGGCTTGAGCGTGAAGAGTGTCGAACCCGACACAAAAGCTGTTGACGAAGCGTTCTTCGCGGGGTTCTGCCACGCGTTGGAGTATGTCAAGACAGAGATGCTAAACGCGGATGATGTCGAGCACGAGGTCGATGAGTCAGTTGGTGACCTATGCTTGAGTGGTACGATTACCATCCAACTCGACCAACACTTAGACGCAGACGGGTTGGTGGACGAGGTGATGCGTAAGTACGAGCGTGACACCCCTAAAGACGGAAGCAATGTATGATGAAAGCATAATCAAGGATATGAACCTATCCGAGGCTCAGGTATGGGCGATAGTGAATGAGTGGTACACGCGCGGGATGTTCGCCCCCATACTTATGGACAGCGATGGGTACGAGGTAGACGAGATGTATAGTGAATGGCTTGATGGAGACACATCGCGGTGGGATGCGGCTGCAATCAGGGCAAAACAAAACGTGATAAACCTTTTAATAAAAGAGAAATGAAGCCAGTAAACACAAAGAGTATGTTCGCTCTACTGACCAAGACAATGGAGCAATTAGACAACGATGAGATTGATGTATTCAAGGCTGCGGCACAAGCCAAGCTTATTGATTCAGCGGGCAGGATGCTTAACTACGAACTAAAGCGGGCGGCTTGTATGATGAACAAAGACTTCCGCTTGGAGCATCGCAACTTAGAGGAGAAGAACTTCGATAGCCTCCCTGAGTGATGGAGTGGATTCCTACAACCCAAACGCTGATAGATTCCAAGGATATGATTCTTGCATCCAACTTAGAGGGTAAGATGATATCTATGGGTGTGTCTCAACAAGAGTTCGACGAATTGAAAAGAGAAGAACTTAGGGATAGCCTTGAGTCATTTATGATTGCCTCGGAGATTTCTGATGACGAGTACAAAAACGTATTGAACTTCTACCAAAAGACATACGCTCATATGAAGGACGAGCATCCTTCGGATAGGAACGATACGATATGGAACCATAGGCTTGAGTTCCTTGAGCGATGTAAAAAACAAAGCATCCATTGGGCATTTGCGCTGCAAAATATGGGGTACACGTTTGTGGACAACAACGTAGAGGTCATCAAAGATGTCGGTGCTATATGCCTTTTAGTAAGCAATACAGCCGTTTGGTTGTGGCATAGGTCAGCGCACGAAAAAGCACTTGAGACAATGAACTCTGATATGTACAATGTATACGCCCCTCAGTCTATGACTAGGAGATTAAGTAAGAAAGCGAAAGAAATTCGTAAATCAAAAGAAGAAATCAATGTATAAGATACGATTCCACCTAGCACCTGGGCAGAACTTTATGAAGTGGCAGGTCACACAGGTGATGAGTACGCCTTCCTATGGCGCAGACAAAGTAGAGAACAAGGTCGAGTACCTAGACCCTGACGAAGGTACGCTTGCTATGTTCGGGTGCAGGCTACGCAATCAGAAAGGCACAGCCAACAAGATAAATGGAGGCGCAAACAAAACGGTCTGCGCGTGGGTAGAGTGCGAGCGTCTGGAGTTCTCTCCCGACATAGTGCCTGTCACCTTTATGGATAGGAGCCTGCGCTACAACCCAAGGGTAGAGCCTCATTGGACAGACGAGAATGGCAGTGATATGGACAACACAATGCACGACCTGCTCATTACTAACGGGCGTTCCATCTACGCTATTGACGTAGACCCTATTGACTCAGTGTTTAACAGCCTTCCTTTTTAAAATGAAACAAGACTATCTAAGTATACCAAACAAGCGTGGCTTCAAAGTAAGTATGACGCGCGGTGCATCAGCGAAGGTGCGTATCATAGACCTCATGCGTGACGAATCAATTGTGATACCATACAACTACGCTCATAACAGCGCACTTGAGTGTGCGATAGCGTACCTCAACACGATGCAGATAATGATTGATGACGTGGTACACGCGATTGACCACTCGGTAGCGATTAGTTCTGACTATCAGATATCAATCAAATGAATGAAGACCAAGAACTAGCGCAGTTCATTTTGGGTGTAACGTTATTCGCAATCATACTGATGGTAACAGCAATGCAGTTATGTTGATAAACCATTAGGATTGTAAGGAGTTATACACTACCTTTGTAAAAATAATTAAATCAAATCAAATGAAAAGTTTATGGAACGAAGAGCAGTTGTTAGATGCTGCCAAGAAGATGACGCATGAGAAATGTTATTGGGACACCCCCTACAAGTACTGGGAACTCTATCCTGAGGACAATGTATATAGCCAATCAGAAAGTTTAGCTGACGCATTTGTACTCAAGTACACAGAGGAGGCTATCGGCATGACCACTGAAGAATACAAGGAGATGCTTTGGGTAGACAGATACAGGAAGAACAACCTAGTAATCAATGTCTTCAACAATATATTATTCAAGCACCTCGACTTGATACGCACTACGAGGAGGACATTCAAGCGGTCAGACTACTTCACTACTATTGAGGTAGAGATAGACGGCAAGAAAGTCAAGGCGTACAAAATCAAGTCAGGGTCAGACCTTGGCGAGCACCCACTGCTCAAGGGTAATGACTTTTATGTTGTAAAGAGCAAGGAGTACAGCGAGTACCAACTCTACCGAGGTACAACCAAGTGCGGATGGCATTGGTGGGGTACGCTCTTCGATGTGTACAAGCTACTGCCCTCGGAGATATGGAAGCAACACGACGCACTGCAAGGGGTACTTGATGTGGCGTGCGCTAAGGGTAGCGAAGACTTGTTGGCTGCGGTAAACGAAAGTCTACCTATGCTATCCAATGACACCATCATTCACTTCCTCTGTACGTACAACCAACCTGAGCCATCAACGTACAGCGTAACGATGTCGGGTAGCGTCAAGCTAGACTCAGAGGTAACTGAGGCGTTAGCGTCAGGCTTGATGCACAAGGACGCTACAGGTTTAATGCTAGAGTATAGCAATTACAAGCACGTTCTATACAGGTCTACCCAAGCCAAGAAAGAGTTAGATGAGGCAGCGAAGAAGGTGACCGAGGCGCGTGAGTCGTTAGCAGAATTCTCACACCTATACGAACTTTCACGTACTAACATCAAAGATAAATGGGGTATCAACTTAAGCAATGAGCAAGTTAATATTTAAACCTAAGGTCAGGTCAACAGCCTATCCCCCTGACCCAACCAAGGATTACAATGAGTGGCGCAGAATTTTATTTGAATCAAACAATCGGGGGGACAGCCGTCCCCCTACCAATAAACCATCCGAACCATGAAGAGAGAAATCTTCACAGCGTATGCTGAACAGATAGCCCATGTGTATGGGCTAACGCAAGAAGAACTATTCCAATCTAGCCGAGAGGCTAAGTACTCACAAGCTAGACACATGCTTTACTACCTGTGCCGCAAGCGACCCATGACACTCAAACAAATTCAAGAGTACATGGTAGAGAAAGGACACAGCACACACCATAGTAGTATCATCCACGGGGTGAATAGGATTCAAGAACTAATGGACTCCGACCCCGACTACGTCACACTTTACACCAACATCAATCTTAAAATCAAATCATAATGGAAAAGAAATCAGTATTCGAAACGCTTAGCGCAATCAACGTTAAGCCATATGTCAAGGAGAAGAACAAGCTAAGCTATCTCTCATGGGCTACAGCATGGAAGCTACTAAAGGAAGTATACCCTGACGCACAGCGTATCATATACGAGAACGACCACACGGGATTCAACTATTGGACAGACGGCAAGTCGTGTTGGGTACGAGTAGGTATCATCGTCGATGGTCATGAGCATCAGGACATGCTGCCTGTCATGGACTTCAGGAACAAGTCTATCTCAGCTGACTTAGTAAACTCAATGGACATCAACAAGACCATTCAACGTGCAACAGCTAAGGCAATAGCTATGCATGGCTTAGGTCTAGCCTTGTACACGGGCGAGGACTTACCTGATGAGGTGGTAACACCTGCGCCTAAGAAGCTTCTTAAGCTAGACTTGGATGATGAAAACTGGAGCAACGTACTAAACTATATCGTGGCTAATAAAGACAAAGGTCTTGACCATATCATCGGTCAGCTTGAGCGCAAGTACAAAGTGAAGGCAACTCTTAAGAAAGAAATCAGTAATATTATTTCAGAATGAGCGACATCATAACACAACTCAGGGATGACGAGCAGTACTACGGAGAGTTCGGTAAGCAGTACCTATCTAACTCGGACATAGGTAAGCTACTTAACAATCCTAAGATGTATGGAGTATCTGAGCCTGACAATGTGAACTTCGCAAAGGGTAGGTACTTCCATCAGCTTATACTAGAACCACAGAAAGCCTCTGAAGTACAGAGTGTAGACGTATCATCACGCAACAGCAAGGCATACAAGGACGCTCTCCTTCGCCTCGATAAAGACTTCTTGATTCTTGATAAGGAATGCCGTGAGATAGAGGGCTTGGTCAATACAATGATGGGCAACTTAGATTTCTTTGACGCCATCCGCAGTACGGGTAATGTATATGAGGAGCCTGGTGTTGGCATGATTAAAGACAGGCTATGGAAAGGCAAGGCTGACATCATCACCGATGAAATCATCATCGACCTGAAGACCACTAGCAACATCAAGGACTTCAAGTACTCAGCCAAGAAGTACAACTACGACAGCCAGTGCTATATATATCAGAACTTATTTGACAAGCCGCTCGTGTTCTTTGTAATCGAGAAGCAGTCAGGTATGATGGGTATGTATCGTCCGAGCGATGAGTTCATACGACAGGGTGAGTACAAGGTGGAGGATGCAATAGAGGTACACGATAAATTCTTTTCAGATGGAGCACCATATGACATCGAGAACTACTACATCAAAGAGACTCTCTGATGTGTGGTCAATCATAAAGTATAAAAAAAACATACAGCTTGAAGTTCCAACAAGCTGTAGTAGTTCGCAAGAGAAACAAAACTATATCGACGCGGTCTATAATTACTTGGAGCAAAACATAATCATCAAACACCATTAAACAAATGGCATACGAAAACAAAATCACGTTAAAGATTGACGTGAAGAAGCTAGTCAAGTCTGGCTTCTACCAAGGAGAGAAAGGATTGTACGCAACCCTAACTATTATACCCACCCCGAACAATAAGTACGGTGATGACTACATGGTCACCCAGTACATGGGTAAGAAAGCAGAAGGCGAAAAAGACCCAATCGTGGGGAACGGAAGGGACTTGGTGTTCGATAACGACACCAGTGAGAAGTCACCTGAGGTTAAGCAGGAGGAGGAAGAGATGCAGTTCTGAATCTGAGGGATAGGGGGGACAGCCGTCCCCCCTTCTAACCCCTATGACGGAATGACGAAAAAAAGTTTCTATATACCACCTTATATATTTACTCTATCTTTCTCTCCCCCGTGTGGGAGGGAAGAAAAATCGACATTATCGACACTGGTACTGACAACCAGTTAGTTAGCCTGTAAAAATCAACACTAAATCGACACAAGAATGACACAAACCGTCACAATATTCGCAAACATCAAGGATACATCCACTCCTTTCTATCGAAGTGTGCGCAAAGTTCTGTCCAGAGTTAAGGATGGAGCGTCCAAAAAGAAGGTGAACGCCATAAGAAAAGAGAAGGACAAGGGCTTGCGTAATGAGTTAAAGAAAGAGCTGCCTGCCATATGCTTCAGCGGTACGTTTAAGAAGAGGTCAGACAGCTCACTGATACATCACAGCGGGCTCATATGTTTAGACTTCGATGGTTACGAGAGAGCCAAGGACATGAAGGATGAGAAGGATAAGCTAAGTAGAGACAGGTATGTCTTTGCTGTGTTTGTATCTCCATCAGGTAACGGGCTCAAAGCTTTGGTTAAAGTACCTGCCGATGTAACGAACCACATCAACCACTTCAATGCTCTAGAGAAGCACTTCAACTCAGAGCATTTTGATACCACTAGTAAGAACGTAAGCCGTGTGTGCTATGAGTCATACGACCCACTCATTTATATAAACGAGGAGTCGTTGCTATGGGACAGAACAGAGGAGCCTGAGTACAGCGAAGTAATGGTTCACCGAGACCCACCAACCATACCAATCACTGACGACAATAAGATAGTAGATATCCTTATGAAGTGGTGGACTAAGAAGTTTGGCATGGTGGATGGTGAGCGTAACGCGAACGTATACAAGTTAGCTATGGCGTTCAATGACTTCGGGGTAAACAAAAGCCTAGCCGCCCATGTCCTCCGTGAGTTCGAGCAGCCTGACTTTAAGATGTCTGAGATAACAAGGACGCTGGACTCTGCGTACAGCAGGACCGAGAACTTTGGCATCAAGCAGTATGAGGATAGGGATAAGATATCACACGTAAAGGCACTACTTAAAAGCGGTGTGCCAAAAAAAGAAGTACGCTCTCAGTTAAAGGAGTCCAACGTTGGGAGCGATGTAATTGATTCGGTAATAGAACGAGTTGAGTTGGAGAATGCAGACGTTTCTTTTTGGGAACGCAACGAACGTGGTGTCATTAAGATTGTACCCCTTGACTTCAAGATATTCCTAGAGGATAGCGGGTTCTATAAGTACTGCCCAGAGGGTAGTAAGAACTACGTGTTTGTCAAGGTAACCAATAACCTCATCGACCACACGTCAGAGAAAGAGATTAAAGATTTCATATTAAACTATCTTCTAGACCTAGACGACAAAGGGATATACAACTTCTTTGCTGACTCGGTACGCTACTTCAGGGAGGAGTTCTTAACCCTGCTCACTACCATTGACATATTCTTTATGGAGGACAGCAAGGATACTTCTTACCTGTACTTCGCTAATGGTGCTGTCATGGTTACGCAGCAGTCGGTGAAGGTGATAGACTACGTTGACCTAGGTGGGTTCGTATGGAAAGACCACGTCATAGACAGGACGTTTGATATGTGTGAGGAAGGTGACTGTGACTACAAGATTTTCATACAGAACATATGCAACAATAACGAAAGCCGTATAGAAACTATGCGAAGTACCATAGGGTACATGATGCATGGTCACAAGAACCTAAGCTACTGCCCTGCTATTATATTAAACGATGAGGTTATCAGCGATAATCCAGAGGGCGGTACAGGCAAGGGGTTGTTCATGAATGCTCTATCGCAGATGAAGAAGCTGATTGTTATTGATGGGAAGGCATTCGCTTTTGAGAAGTCATTCCCCTATCAGTTGGTATCAGCAGACACGCAGATACTATGCTTCGATGACGTGAAGAAGCACTTCGATTTCGAACGCCTGTTCTCTGTAGTGACAGAGGGTTTGACATTAGAGAAGAAGAACAAGGACGCTATCAAGATACCATTCAGTAAGTCACCGAAGATTGCCATCACAACTAACTATGCCATCAAGGGAGCAGGGAATTCATTTGCCAGACGTAAGTGGGAGCTGGAGTTACATCAGCACTACAACAAGAACCACACCCCCTCGATGGAATTCAAGAAGCACTTCTTCGCTGACTGGGATACCTCCGACTGGTGTCAGTTCGACAACTACATGGTGACCTGCCTTCAAGGATATCTAAACACAGGGCTTGTTGAAAGTGAGTTTGTTACACAAGGTATACGTAATCTAGGGGCTGAGACTAGCCATGAGTTTATCGAGTGGTGTGGGTTAGTCGAGGGTAACGAACCCAACAAGGCGCTAGAGCCAGACAATAAACTATACAAGCAGGATGTGTTCATTGATTTCATTCAGGAGTATCCAGACTTTGCACCTCGTGCTAAGCGCTCTATATCTAGAACTGCATTCTATAAATGGCTGAAGGCTTATTGTGAGTACAAGCATGGTGTCAAACCTGAAGAGGGAAGGGACAGTGCAGGGAGGTGGATGCGTATACGTAGGAAGCATGAGGCTGAGGTTCAAACTAACTTAGGGTTATGATAGAGTTCCGCGACTACCAAAAGGATATCATTAAAAGAGGTAAGGATATCTTATATGATTATGAGTTCCTGTACCTAGCTATGGAAGTAAGGACTGGCAAGACACTGACCAGCTTAGGGATAGTATCGCTAGTCAAGGAGGAAGAAGGGGGTGTAGAAAATGTCTTGTTCTTAACTAAGAAGAAAGCAATCTCTAGTATTGAGTCTGATTACGAATTGCTAAACCCTAGTTATACATTGCACGTAACTAACTACGAGAGCATGCACAAATGCCCTGATGTGATGTGGGATGTAATCATATGCGATGAAGCTCATGGGTTGGGCGCATTTCCAAAGCCAAACAAAAGAGCTAAACAAGTGCGTGATATACTCAAGAAGACAGACGCATGGGTGATACTACTATCTGGAACACCGACACCTGAATCGTACAGCCAGATGTATCATCAGGTATACGGTATAAATCCAAATCCATTTGGCAAGTACAAGAACTTCTATAGGTTTGCTGATGACTATGTCAATGTAAAGCAGAGGAAGATGAACGGCTTAGTTATAAACGACTACAGCAATGGGGCTCAAAAGATAATAGATGACGTGAAGCCGTACACCATTAGCTATACTCAAGTAGAGGCGGGTTTCAAGGTGGAGACCAAGGAGCACGTGCTTCGGGTAAAGGCTAGCGATAGGATACATAGGATATGTAATATACTTAAGCGAGACCTAGTGGTGGAGGGTAAGGACAATGTCATCTTGGCTGACACACCTGTTAAGCTTATGCAGAAACTACATCAGCTATACTCAGGTACCGTAAAGTTTGAGAGCGGTGACTCAATGGTAATAGACTACACCAAGGCAGAGTTTATACGTGAACGATTCAAAGGGAAGAAGATAGGAATCTTCTATAAGTTTAAGGAAGAGCTCAATGCTTTGAAGAAAACATATGGAGACGATATAACAACTGAGCTTGATGAGTTTAACAATACCGACAAGAGTATAGCCTTGCAGATAGTAAGCGGTCGAGAGGGGATATCTTTACGTGAAGCTGACGCGCTCGTGTATTACAACATAGACTTCAGCGCCACCAGTTACTGGCAGTCAAGGGATAGGATGACAACTAAAGATAGACTGAAGAGCGATGTGTACTGGGTATTCACTGATGGTGGTATCGAGAAGGACATATACAAGGCTGTAACTAAGAAGAAAGATTACACGCTGAGACACTTCAAACGCGATGTATTAAGTTTGTGATAATGACTGAACAACAGATACAAAGCAAGAGGATAAAGCAGTTAGAAGAGCAGGGATACTATGTCATTAAGCTTGTCAAGACAAACAAGAATGGCATCCCTGACTTGATTGCTATACCAAGGGATAGTGATGTACTATTCAGTGAGATAAAGAGACCTACAGGTAGGTTGTCTAAACTACAGGAGTACAGAATAAAAGAACTTAGAACACATGGATTACAGGTTGAGCTATACAAAGGATGAGTCACCTTATGACGCTGACGAAGAGTTCCTGAATGGGGTGCTCTTATTTGATAAAGAAAGCAGGATTAAGATATTGGTACAGATAGAAAAGTCTCGTAATGTTTTTTACAGAGCGCATACAGATTTTATTTTTGACAATGAATATGACTCAGATAAATATTTCTTTAAGGTATGTGGCGTGGTCAAGTCTCCAGACCCCATGTTCTACATGGTTCATTATTATAGTGATGGCGAAAGCGCTCCTGTATTATTGAACATAGAGGAGGTAGATATAGATACATACCTAGACTATGTTTCTAAGGGAGAAGTTTTAAAAGAATTAAAAGAATAGTGATGGATAAGAAAAGATATGATGAGGACAAGGCTCAGTTGCTGGGCGATATTGTATCGAATGCATTTGGGGCAGATGTATTTGAGAACATTAGGCTCAGGCAAAATGTAAATGCCCGTATGATATTTTCTAAAATATTAAGCGACGAGGGGCTCAGCTCAAGTGAGATTGGTAGGATGTTAAACAAGACTCACGCTACCATACTTCATTACAATAAGAAGCTACACTTCTTCTTGAAGTACGACCAAGCCTTGAATCAAAAATACATCAGGTGCCTCCATCAGTACAATAACAAGTCAATCAATACACTTAGTAAAGGCAAGTTGCTTGATGATATTTATAACTTAAAGAACGAACTTAGCGAGGTGCAGGAGCTGTATGACTTATCTAAGAAGACCAACAAGGAGGAGTCTAGAAACGAGGCGCGTTTACTTGGTATATATAAAATCATAAAAGACAGAACCAAGATAGGAGATGAAGGTGAGATGGAGATTCGTATTAATCGATTGTACAATACTATAGCGTGAGACAATCAGATGTATATGACCACATAAAGTACATCAACTTCATGATGGGATTGCTTCACGACGCCTGTAATAATCTTTACGAGCACCTGGTTGATGGTGATTCCCTAGCGACAGAGGAAGAGATAGTCAATATCAACAACTTGATTCAACACATTGAAGAGTATACCGCTGAGTTAGATGAATAGATAAAGGGGGGACGATGGTCCCCCCCTTCTTTTTAATTCGCTTCCTTAAACTCCCAGTCTTGCTGCTCGGTAACTCCGTTCACTTTTGTTTTAGCAAACCAACCCCCCAGTCTTGGTGTCATAAACCCTTTCTCTGTAGCCCATCCAGAGAACCTATCCCCTAACATTTTGTAGCTACCTAGCCTTAGGTGATGAGACGTATGTTGAATAGGTAATAGTTTAGAATTCACCCTATCAGTCGTTACTGGTACGTACCACTTCTGATGGGTGTGTCCTCTTACTATGACTGAGGCTTGACTAAATTGAGAGCCATCCAAGTCAACCTCTAGAACTCCTTTGCTCCTGCGTGCGTTACCACCAAACCCATGATGGTAGTGAAGTAGGCTACCAGTTCTCATTGTCTTCTCATCCGCGCGTAAGTGAGAGAACTTAATCCACCCTGCGTAACCACCTACCTTGACGTCATTACCGTGATGCCTAAGGAGCTGTCCCAACCTATCCAAGGGAGATGTGTGAAGCCTCTTCTCTATGTTAGTCTCGTGGTTACCCCTACCAAGGAACTTTACTATGTCTCCATACTTCTTAAAGAACTCATAGCTATCTTCAATCACGTCATCAAGATAGGTTATTGATTTATACTCAGGCCGTAGGTCGCTGTAAGTTCCGCGTGGGTCGTACTTCCCCTGCATCAAATCGAACCAGTCTCCAAAAATAAAAACAGGGGCGTTAATCTTTACCGCTTCATCTAAGTGCTTTCTCAGCTTTGCCCTATCACACTTGACGCTATCGTAGTGAACGTCTGATATAAAAAGAAAGTCCTGTTCCCTATTCGCAAAACGAACGTCAAAGTTTGTTCTGTTTACTTGTTTTATTTCCATCTGTAACATTATTTAACTAGGGCGCTGGCTCTTTGGTATGCCCATCACCTCATACATTTCATCACCATCTATATTAGTCCCAGTTGCGACCTCACCTAAGGCAACTATGGGCTCCAGGTTGGCACCCATAAGTAGGCTAGCCAAAGGCACAAGCTTCTCGTACGTATCCAACTTAGAGTTCTCTATGTTTCTAATGGTATTTATTGTAACGCTAGATAGCGGGTCGATACCACCGCCCGATGAGGAACGCGGAGCCTTACCTGTCTCTATATATTCAGCCGCAGCCTCAGCTACTGGACCTAAAATAGGCACGCTGTAAACAAGGTTCAGTCCAATCAAAGAGTCTCTTACTCTCTTCAACCACTCATCCTTATCGGAGCTGCTTCCCGCTAGCTTAGCTGCGTACGCCGTGCCATAGAAGACCGCGTTGACAAGACCTAGGTTTAAGTACAGCTTCCTGATGTCAGTTCGCTTTGGTGTCTCTCCTTTAGACACAGACCTGCCTATGTTCTTGGACGACTGCATCACGTTATTCATAAGTAAGAACGTGGCGCTACCGAACATAGTAAACATACGCATGAAGACATTACGGCTTTGCTGTAGTTCGTTACGCTCTGTCTCTCGCTTACTCTGCTGCGTAGCATTGTAGTCATCAAATCTAATAGCCGCCTTCTCTGGAGACATACCATTCTTGATGTTCCTCTTGTACGTTACCATGTATCCGAGTACACCAAGCAGGTCACCCATTGCTGTGAAGCCACCCACTGCTGATTTGAGAGCTCTTCTTGTACGAGACAAAGCTTTGTACCTCTGCTGCTCTGTATAGGTTGGGGTCTGACCGCCAGCTAAGGACTGTATATCATTCTGTAAACTCTTCTTGAGACGGTCTCTAAATTCAGGGGATATACTTCTCGCTAAGGACAGAGGGCCCGCGCTTTCTTTCCCTTGAGCCATGCGTATGATGTCAACAGGAAGGTCGAAGGCATACATCTTAGCTGCCTCCAGTAAGAAGGATGTAAGCTCAGCCGCCTCACGACCAGGGAATTTTTTACCAGGGAATGCTTCGTACTGCTCGAACGCTGCAATGAATGAAGACGCTTGCTTCCACATCTGAGCCATCTTAAGTCCTAGGATAGAGCCAACGAACTTACGCTGGAACCAAGCGATAGCCTTAGGCCCTACGACCTCACCCTGTACAGACGATGGATTGATAGCGTGGTTGATGTGTTGCTTAACCAAGCCCTTAATACCAAGTGAATCCATCAGCGTCACAACAGCAGGGAATGAGAATATTTTATTCAGGTCCCGCGTGGTATAAGCAAACGCCTTGAACCGCTCCATAGAATCGAAGTGATTCTCTAGTAGGTCAGTGAAGTTGTATGTCTGTAGTGGTATCTTACCCTTGACAGCCGTTCGTTCCTTCAGGGCTGTGGCAAACATAGCATTGAAGACCTTACTAAAATCTCCCTGAGCTATGATGTCAGTCATGTTATCGTCTGATATCTTACGGGTAGGGAAATAATTTTCTATCTGTGTTAGGTTAATATTGTTTACGTCCTTATAAACTTTATTGACTGACTCGAAGTAGTCCTGAGATAAGTACGTCACTACCTTATCTGAGAAGTCAATCAATTGAGGACCTAAGAATTCCTCAATTTTTTCGATAGGCACGCCTTGTTCTTCTAACATAGCTCGCTGCACGTCGTTCTTTGAGAGCGAGTACAACCACATAAGCTGTGACTTATTGAACTGATACTTCTTCCCTTGGATAGTGAGCTCAGCTATCTCATCCTTCATTGGGCTATACAACATACGGTCTACCTCACGATAACCCTTCGTAATTCCTTTAACTGAGTTGGCTATCTCGTCTAGCTTTGTTCGCTGGTCATCCAGCCCTTGTAAATAATTGCGACGTGATACATTGAGCCTATCGTATACATTGTCCTTAAACCAAGGACCCATTTCATTCATGAGGGTACCAAGGTGTTTGACTATATCAAAGTTTGACCTTGCAGCTTTCATAAGCTCCGAGTATTGCATCGTGCTCACGTACTGCTTAACTGCTTCTAACTTTTCCTTGAAGCTTCCTTCCTTGTACTGCTTGAGAATGTTGGTACGCTGACGCATAACCTCCTCCTTCGAAAGCGGATTGCCTTCCTCATCAAAGAGTATGGGGGCTAACTTCTTTACCTCCGCAACAGCTTCTACCTCTAAGTCCTCTACTTGTGCTGCCTCACGTAAACGCTTCTCATTGAGTACAGCACGTGAAGCTGTGGCCTCTGACTTTATGATAGCTACTGAAGCTCGGACCTCTTCGAGTGTCATGTCGGCTATGCTTCCCCACGCGTCAAGAGCAATAGACTGGTCAAGGGCCTTCTCTTCGGGCAGGGTTAGTTGTTCGTTGTTCTTTACTTTAACCAGAGCGCTCTGAAGTACCTCGCTTTCATTGAGCTTCTGTTGTAGGTTAGCGATTGCGCTCATGCGCATCTGCTTGTTAGGTGAGGCGGCAATAGTAAGTACCCTAGTAAGCGTCTCAAAGTACAGCTGACCTACCGCATCAAGACCACGTGTGCGCGTCCTTCCGCTGGCTGTCTTCGCTTTCTTCGCTTGCTTCTTAGTGTACTTTATCAGGTCATTTATCACCAGCTTCTTCTCAGCCTCGCGCTGCTCGTCAATAGTATTCAATACCTTCTGTGCCTGCGCATAGAAGTTCTTCTCCGTGGTATTGGCTACGCTAGCCAGTAGTCTATTGACCCTGCTTCGGCTGATGAGACCTGTCTGCTTCATCTCCTGTCGGATAAGACGACGCAGCCTAGTCTGGTATTCCTTCAGGTTCTTGATGGCTGCCTTGCCTTGACGTATGTCATGACGCAGCTGCTTCATCTCACGCGATACATCCTTGTTCGTGGCTACGGATAGCGAGTCGTTCATCGCTACCAACAACTCACGCTGTGTGCTAGGTGACTGCTCATTGAACGCTTCGTTCTCACGCAGTATCGCCATCGCTTTCTGACGAATCTCCTTGGCTGTCTTCTTCGTCTTGTTCTCCTGCGTCACCTCAGCGAACTCATTGAGCTGCTGTACTACGCTCTGATAGATAGCCTTACCTGTATCCATACCACCCTTGACATTACCAAAGACAGCGGGTACAATAATGCTAGGCTCAGTGTACTCAGTGATACCATCGTTGATGGTCTTAACGTCGTACCCCTGGCGCTTGAGAAGCTCACGGATAGATGCGTCTGAGTAGCCCTTAGAGCGCCCGTATTGAATGATGTCCGTCATCGGTATAGATGAGTCATCGGGTATCATTCGAATGGACTCAGCGAGCTCCTTGGACTCTGTGTCTACACGTTTACTAAACGAAGCTTCTGGGTTCTTTAATTGGGCCAGCTGCTTCTCCGTTAACTTGATAGCTTTACCACTCATTATGTCAGCCAGTGCAGTACCTAAGAACGTATCAAGATTAAGGTTTTGAATCTCAGCAGCAGACAAATCCTTAGACATCTTGAATGTATTCTTGATGTATGTCCACATAGCGTTAAGCCACGACTGAAACTTCTGCTTAAGAGACGCGTTGATGATGGTCTCTCCTTTGTTTCCAATAAGAATTGCCATCGTTTCATTTACAGCCTTGCTCTTTGCTTGCTCTTCGCTCAAGCCCTCGCTCTTAAATTTCTCTAATTGGTTCTGATACTCCTGCGTTTGACTTACAAGTGAGGCCCCTTTAGCGTAAATCTTTTTCCCCTTCGGTGTGGTCTGTAAGTAGTCAGTCCATACGTGACCGAACTCGTGAACAGCTGTGTTGTAAAGAGCCGACTCGCTATTATGCACCTCAGGGTTGATGTATATATCTCCACGTTTAGTTAAACCGTATATCACCTCGCCGCCTTTGAGGTACTCTCTTACCCCATCAGATTTCAGTACGTTAGAGAATGTCTCAGTATCTGTGGATAGATTTACGCTAGGGAACGAACGATTTAAGAAGTCAAGTACACCTGCTCGTTGGCTAGGGCTTGCGATAACCCCAACGAACTCTACGTTAGGTAGACCTGCTTGCACAGGTATTACCTGAGTCAATCGAGAGCGCTCACTTCGAGGCTTTCGGCCCTTTGTTTCTTCTGCAATACCAATAGACACATTATTAGCTACGGTAGGGAACAGTTCTATGACAGACTGAGGCTGCTCTAAAACTCCTATGGTCTTCCCTCGTGGGCCAAAAGGATAGTTAGGGTGATTGGTTTCGAGCACACCAGGATTAATAACATCAATGCCCTGCACTACAAACACCGAACGTTGAGGCACGCCCTCTAACTGAGGCTCGGTAATTAAGTCAGTTACAACCCCAGAATTTAAAAGACCTATCTGCTCTGGCGTAGGGCTATCACCAAGCAATGCTTTAGGCACAGCCTTAGCACCCGACGGGCTATAGGAAGGCTTTCGTTTTTTGGCGCCAACTTCATTAGGCTTTCCTGTCATAATTAAACTGGTAATCACATTCACTGAGGTGATACCTTTTAATTCAGACAAGGCGGCAGGTGTTAGAATATCGTCGATGTTTTTTGGCTTTACCTTACCTATCATAGATATCACATCCTTTATATCAGACACCCTTCCCTTATAAGCGTTTATGGTAAGCTCTTTTATCTTCTTTCCCTTTGCATTTTTACCTGTGTCAATAGCTTTTTGTTTGTCCTGAAGCTCTTGCTTAGCGGCTTTCTTAAAAGCAGTCATCGCTGCCGCACGCTTTGTTTTAGGGAAGGAAGATATGTTATCGGCTACAACCCTAACAACCGCCTCGTTACTCATCATAGAATCTTGTCCCATCTTAACGATGAACATAGGAACTAGTCCATTCCACTGGGGGTTAGCCTTCCACCAACGGTTATAGAATTCTTTATTATCGTTGTAAGCTTTGGTGGCGCTATCAATCTGCCCCTGAGATTTGTCCCTTGTTACACTAGCCCACGCCATATCCTGATGTCCCCTCACCCCTGTAAACCCAAGCCCACCCTTTAGGTTGGTGATAGTATTACCTGTCGCTGGGTTTACTATATCACCCGTCCTAAGTTGGTCAGATATATTAAAGACACCAGGTACATCTTGTAGCTCCTCTATCTCTACAGTCGGCAATGGATTATCAAGACGAGAATTCAACTCCTCTACATCAATCTTGGTGGCTTTAGACTCAGTCTCTCTTGGCCTTCCTTTCTGGCTTAGCTCATCAGCCCTTTGTCTAAGGCTATTGCGTTTAGCAACTGTAAGTGTTTTGCCTTTATCGTCTTTGTTTAATTCTAATCTCGCTTCTATCTCTGCTATTTCCTGAGATTGTCGTGACTCAATTTGAGCGCCTGTCTCGTTCATAGCCTCAAGAATAGCCAATGTCTCTGCGTCTGTCTCATCTAAAGAAACTCCCAGAGAATCTCCCTTCAACCTAAACTGAACGCCCTTCTTCTCGGCATCCTTCTTGGCTTTATTAAACTCTTTCTCATCGGCCTTCTTCTCAGCCTTTACCCCTTTGATGTCGTCCCGATAGGAATCAATAAGGTCAGCCTGGTCCTCTTTAAATTCATTTAACTCTTCCTTAAGCTCAGCTATCTTTTCCTTTTTCTTAGCCGCTGACAATTTCTTGTTGGCTTTAATTTTAGCCACCTCCTTCTTTACACTAGCTATTTTCTCCGTGGTATTTCCTCTCTCGATAGCTATCTCCTCCTCGATTTCAACTACCCTATCATCATAATCAAGAGGGTCAAAGGAAGGCATATCATCTTTAATCTTCTGCTCAGCCTTGGCCTTTGCTACCGCGCTAGGTGAAACACCCACCTCTGTTGGCGCACCAGTAGCCTCCCTCATGACGCGCTCTTTCTCCTTAGCCTCTCGTTCTTCCTTTGCTTTTCTAGCTTGCGTGGCCTTAGACCAGGCCGCCACTCGCCTGAAATACTGCTGGTCACTCTCGCCTTTCTTTTGCTTGGGCTTGCCCTCCGCTTTCTTCTTAGGGGCAACCTTCTTCTGAGGTGATTCTACCACGGCTTCCGTTGTCGGCGCTTCTTCTACTACAGGAGCTGCCTTCTTAGGTGCTGCCTTCTTAGGCGCAGCCTCTTCTACTGCGGCTTCTTGTTTGGTCACCTTGAAGCCCGTTGCTAATGACTTTTCGGGATATACACTGAGCTTTTGTACTGGCTCAGTGCCGTCCATCTTGTCTCCATAAACTTTCCTGTATACGTCTGTAACGCTCTTTAGCCCAAACTGTTTTTGATTAGCTGGATTTATTGTCTCAGTGGTTGATTGTGTTACGGTCTGATTTTTAGTCTTTATTACAACCTTCTCCTCACCTATATTACTTGTAAAGGTATCGCCTACTTGTCCATCCGTTATCTTAACCTCCGCTCCTTCTTCTACCGCGACCTCCGCTGTCGGCGCCGCTTCTACTACAGGAGCAGCCTCCTCAACAGGCGATGCCTCCTCAACCACGTCAACGTCAGGGGCTACACCAATGCCAAGCTCAGACTCTAGGTCAGATACCTCACCCTCTAAGGTTTCGACTTCTTCTGTGGTAGGTTCTTGTTGTCGGGATACTTCTTCTTCCACCTCTTGTATATCTTCGGGTAGTTTATTTTCAGAAATGTCTCCTGGGCTTTGCTCTTGAACGGCATCTGGTTCTAATGTTTGTTTAACTAACTCAGCGACCTCAACATCATTACGCACAGCGTAGCCTTGCTTCTCTAGCTTAGCTTTCTGCTGTGGTGTCATGTCAGTTATGTGCTCTATAAACTGAGCACGGGTCATAAACTTCTTACCCACCTTATACAGTGGTACATCTGGCTTCCTCAGTAGCTCAGGAACTAAGTCGTCAATTGTTACGCCGTCCTTAACTATCTTCTTAGTCAATCCTATCTGACTAATCTCTTTATTTATCTCTGATATCTGACCAGAGAACGCCTCCTTATTGGCATCAGACAACTGCTTCTTCGCCTCCTCTAAAGCCATCAGCCTTGATACCACCTCAGGAGATGATGTGCGTGAGCGCTTCGGTCCCACGCCCAATGTCTTCAACGCGTCACGACGGGCACCTACATTCTCTAAGATACGCTGCTCTGTCTCTGCGTCTATCTTCCCTAGCTTACGCATGTTAACAGCCCAGTCGTTGATGCGTTGGTCTGATGCTTTCTCCGAGGATATATAGTCTATGTCGGTTAGCTGGTGAGCCGTAGCTATATCTGAACGGTTGCGTGTCTGGCTGTACACATTGATGAATGCGTTAGGGGTATTATTACCGAGCCCTCCGATAGACTCAGCGGCTACCTCCTTCCAGTTTATCTCCTGACCAGAGAACACCTGAGCCGCAAGCTCACCTGTGCCTTCTACCACGGGGTCGAATACCATACGCTCAGCGCCTTGAGCCAGCGCTCGTGTAGCAACCGAAGCCAACCCCGACGTGGTGAATACCCTGCCCGCTAACGCACCACCTATAAGGTTGAAAGCCCCTATAGTTAAGCCTCGTATCTTACCAATACGGCGACCGTCCTCCATCACCTTCTCGTCATTGAGTCCAGCTACAACCTGAGACGGGTCAGATAAGTCGTACTCATTCTCACGCATAGAGTCCAGGATAGCGTTGGTATACTCAAGGGCAGCTCCCGCCGCAGCTTGTCCTGCATAGAGTCCTGCACCTGCTCCTGCTACAGCGCCAACTCCAGCAAACATAGCACCACCTGCCGCTCCAGTAGCTACGGATGCAGGTATGATTGTCATCCCTAAAGGTAGTAGCATGCTTAGGGATGAGGCCACGTAGTTAGAGGTTACCTCTAGTGGGTCATCGCTAAATGCATCCCACCATTCCTTTACCCCAACCGACCTGTCGATTCGAGACATAGCACGCGCCTGCCCTGGCTTCATCTGAGACATACGCTCAGAGATAATAGCAGCCGCCTCGTCCTGATTCTCAGGCATCTTACCTGACATCTCGTATGCCATCATAGCTTCTGCTGCCCACCCTGAGTTCCACGCGTTAGAAACTCCGTCAGTAAATCCCTGCCAGTTCTCCGTGAACTCAGCGTACACATTCTTGTCGTGCTTAGCGTCCAAGTAAGTCTTCGCTTGGTCGTACTTCATA
>Ga0222717_10000240_pt1 | contig 48231 bp, 67 predicted proteins | sample C33_18DmetaG_FD_165053 | JGI IMG/M metagenome (GOLD analysis project Ga0222717, IMG submission 165053) | Estuarine water microbial communities from San Francisco Bay, California, United States - C33_18D | ecosystem: Environmental > Aquatic > Marine > Unclassified | place: USA: California... | reverse complement strand
CAGATGCTTTGATTAGTTGCTTACCAGTAACGCTAAGACCAGCGGCACCAGCACGAGCTATACCACCAGTAGCTACACCAATGTAGTTTGTAGGGTCAGATGCTGCAGCAAATACATAATCTTTGATGCCATCTACAGCACCCATGATACCGTCATTCACAAACACGTTGCCTAGTTGGTCATACAGTTGGTATGCCTTAGCAGCCTTTGCTTTACGTCTATCATCTGCTTTACTAATGAAGCGTACCTCACCAGCAGTAGACACAGTGTTAGCATTGAAGTAACGCATGTGATCTACAAAGTCTTCTACAAGTGTTTCCTCATCTGTGTCTTGATAGTCTACACCCTTACGCTCAATCATGTAGTCACGAATGGCTGTGGTGTACTCGTAGTTTTTCTTAAGATCATCCTTCTTTAGAGTGACACCTGGATCTAGTGAGAAGTTACTAGACGTTTCTACCCCTGTAGTTATAGGTGTAGAAGCTTTAAAGGCATTAAGCCGTGCTAGGGATTCTTCGTAGCTCATGAGTTTGCCTCAAAAATCTTACGGTCTTTACGAGATATACTCTTTCTCACTCTATCTTCACCTTCTGAATACTCTTCAATAGTAATTCTAGGATTCTCTCCAATAAAGTAAGATTCATCTAGTAGCTTTAGTTGCTCTGCAGTTATGTTAAATGCACCTAACTTACCTCTAATCTTAATTTTATAATTAGGATCAGGTGCATTACGTATAATATTCAGAGTTGCAACAGAAGGAGCTATCAGTTCATCAAGCTCATCGCGGAAGTAGAAGTTCAAAAAGCCACCAGCAGGTGATTCAGGTAACCCTCTTTCCCTACGTTCTGCTCTACTCATTTCATCCCATTGAGCACGAGTATACTTATCTGAGTAGTTGCCATCAAAGAACTGACCCTCCATAGCCTGCTCTACAAGCTTCATGCCTGTTTCATCGAATGGAGCAGCAGTGGGATATTTCTCATCTTGTTCTGCGTCTTCATCTACAGGTTCAGTAAGAGTAACATCTTCTCTAGGCGCTGGTTCTTCTACTACAGGCTCTACAGGTTCTGCCGCTGCAGGTTCTACAGGAGCAGTATCTTCACCATCAGGTGCTTCAATAGAGTACATCTCTTTTAGAGTATCTACATACCCTTCACCCATGACACCTGCAATAGTCTGTACTGCAAGTTTATTATCAAAGAACTTACCCGCATGATACACATCAGCAAAGTAGTCAATGAGTGGCTTAGCAGCCACTATCTGTAGATCTTTGATAGCCTGTGCTTCTGCTTTGTTCGCAGCAGCCATTTGTTCAGCAGTAGTCATACCAGGCTGCATAGCTTCTAGTCTAGCTGCTTTAATATAAGCCTCTGCCTGATCACCCTCAATCGCATCTGCAGTAACTTCTGTAATCTTCTTAGAGAAGTCAAAGGCTTTATCTGTATCAAACATGTTACGCTCAGTGAACAACATAGTAGCGCCAGGAATGAGTGACGTATACTCCTCCTGTTTAGCAAGCCTGTTAATCTCAGCTACAGTCATGCCACTACCAAAGTCCTGCTCAGCAAGCTCCTGCTTAACACGTTTCTTAGCACCAAAGCCAAACAGTTGCCCTACAGCGCTTGTATCATCTTCTGGTACAGCCGCCTGTGTAGTGGTACTAGCACCATATGTCTTTCTAGCATAATCATCTAGGCTCATGTCCATTAGAGACTGATCTACAGCTGGAATATTAGGCATGTTAATGATAGCTTCAACATCATCAACTCCCAGTCTACCATTCTGGCCTGGTGCATTTGCAGCTGCGTATAGCTTTTCATACAACTCCTGTACCGTACCCATACCAGATGCCATAGCCTGACGCACGAGAGCCTTACCCTGAGGGTGTGTAGACATAAGTGCTTCAGCTTGGCGTCCATACTGTGCAGCCTGTCTAGCTCTAGAAGTACGCTGGGTAATCAGACTTTGGTTGCGCTCAGCTGCTTCCTCTTGCTTCTCTTTGTAAGCCTTAGCCTCTGCCCCACGCTCTTCAATACCTTCTGTGACTTCACCTAAAAAGGCTGCGCCAAATGCTTTCCAATCAAATGCCATGTCTTAACCCCTTGCCATCAAACCCGTAGGCTCTTCTTCTACAGTTTCTACAGGAGCCATGTCTTCCATGGTCTCTTCTTCTTCCACGCCCTCATCCTGATCTACTAGTTCACGTATCATTGCTTTGCCAGGATCTTCTGAGTCATCACCCTCTTCAAGCAAATACTTATTAGCGAGTAACAGGAAGCGTTGCTTCTCTTTTTCTTCTGCTTTCTTCTTAGGATCAGCATTTGTATCTTTAACAGTGATACCCATAGACTGAAGAGCCTGCTTGAGGAACGTGTGGATAACAGGAGCTACAAGCATACCTGCATCAACAGTATGTAAGCCACGAGTAATGCCCTGCTGGTAGATACTCTCTACGATAGGAGCTAGGGGTACACCCGCACTACACAAAGCACCAAAGTCATCAAGTACTTCTTGGTTAGCTAGTCTATTAATGTAGAACTTTGTAACCTCCTCAATGTCTGCCATCTGTGGTGGCTGCTCCCATGGAACATTACCTGGTTCAGATGTTAGGGATTGCCCTGGAATAGGTCTATCAAAAAAGTCTTGTTCCATAATTATACCTTACTTAGTAAATCCTGCGCCAAAGTAGAGACCTACGATGGCTGATACAATGTGTGTGTCTAGGGGTGTGATAACAAAGCCACGTGCTGCCTGCCATTTAACTGTACCGTCACCACCGAATAGCCAGTTAAACAAACCACCATGCACCTCAGTGTAGCCTACGATAACGCTAACCTCAGGATACCATACAGCAACTAGCTTTGGCAAGACTATAATAGCAAAGATTGAAGATAATGCTATGAGTCTACGTGTCCATGCAAAGTGTGTGTCAGTCTTGCCATGATCTCTGGCTTCCTGCATACCACTTATCATCATCTCTTGCTGTCTAGCTTTATTCTTAGTGTTCTGCCCCCAGATAGACATGACTGCGCCTAGCACTGTGGAGAAGAGCATTGTGATAAGTTCTAGGGGTAAGCCAAACATTAGGAATTAGCCGCCGTATTAACCATCCTAACCAAATCTAAATTAGAAGTACCCTGAGGAACCGTTATGTTTCTAGGTGCTCTACCTAACCATTCGGTCATAGCCGTCCTACTATTAGGCCCAATATCACCATCAACGGCAGTACCTGTCACTCTTTGTGCAGTAAACTCATTATTCAGTACTAATTCGTCAGCAAGATCATCTTTTCCTTGTGTCCTAAGATCTTCTATTGTGTTTGCCCACCTAGTCTCAGCCTCTAATGCACCACCACCGTGACCTATTGTATCTTTAAGGCTATTAGCACTTAGAGTATCAGAACCAAACCCTTTCATATCTAGGTAGGCTTTAGTGGCTGCTACCATAATAGCAGGGTCTGTAGCTACTAATTCTGGATTAGTTACAAGTAAATCTCCTAGACCTAATCTTTCAGAAACATCTCTGTAATTATTCTTTCCAGTAATTTGTATTAGACCTCTGCCTATATACTTACTACCATCCCCAGCTTCCGTATTACCCATATTCTCTCTGCCATATACTATATCAAATATAGCATCACCAGAAACATCATCAGGTAACCTTCTTAACTCTGTAGCGTAGTTAGGAAACTTTCTTATAGCTCCCTCTTTAGTATACTTTCTTTCAACTAATGAAACGCCTGATTCTCTTGCTATAGTTGCTTTTAAAGCTGCAACTTCTTCATCAGTGTATGTATTAGAAAGACCTCTTGCCACTTCATCAATAGCATTATTTCTATCTGAGAAGTTAGTACCTGATATTTGCATATTAGAAACATTTATCGGTGCATCAGTACTATATAAGTTTTCGTTTAAGTATTGCTCTGCGGCTACAGACTGTTCTTCTGTAGATCTACTTTCTGGCAAACCCATATCATCATCTGTAAGAGGCTTACTCATAATACTGCCTGTCTCTCCCTTAGTATCCAATCTAGGAGTCATAATACCGTCTGCCTGTTCAGCCTCTGCTGGAAACGTGCGGTCTTCTATAGGTATAGTTGATTGATAGAACTTACGATCAGGATCTTCTGAGTCAGCTTTTAACGCTGCGTTACGCTTTTTAACCTCTTCTGGTGTTAACGATCTAGTAATGCCTGCAGCATCACGCTTTGATGCAGCTAGTTCTGCAGACTCACGAGCCATCCTCTCCATTGTACTCTCACCTGAATACACATCTGGTACAGTAACCTTCTCACCTGGACGAATCAAGTCAGGGTTTTTAATCTGTGGATTAGCATTAATTACGTCCTGTACAGGTACACCTTTATCTTTTGCAATACCGCTTAGGGTGTCACCTGCCTTAACTTCAATCTCTTCTACAGTGATAGGATCAGGCTGCAGTGCTTTCTGTAGTACATCCACGTTAATGTTAGGCTCTGGTTCCCATTCACCTAGCTCACCCCTGTACACCTCTGGCACATCAATGCCTAACGCCTCATACACTGCACGGTCTGCTGCTGGTGTTGGAAGAGGTTTATTTGTAGGGCTTGTAGAGCTACTATTATTATCGGAGCCACTATCGTCAGATCCATTATTAAAAGGCCCAAACATAGGGCCACTATAGAAGGAAGCGCCTGAGTCACCGTCATCATTGTTATCACTAGGTAGGTCTGCACCAGCACCAGAGAAGAGGTTAGCAATACTCTCAAAGAAGCTAGGCTCATTATCATCATCGTTAGATGTAGTATTAGCTGTGCTACTCATAATACCAGATGAGCCAGAAGCGGTTGGGTTACCGTAACCTTCTGAGCCACCTAAGTTACGGGGATCATTAGCATCAGGATTTGTAATACCTTGTGTGTTGTAATTAAATGGCATATATTTATCCTTAAGTAAAGATGATGTCTGCAGCGTTAGAAGCAATAGCACCCATGAATGTGCCTGCAGCAGCGCTAAGAGCCGAACCACTATCGTCATCATCAGAGCCTTTGCTTATATTAGCAACAGCAATCTTAGCGTCCCTATCTTTGTCATTCTCTGCAGACTGCCATGCCCAAGCTAATGTATCACGCTCACGTTGTATGGCATTGTTGTAACCTGTCATGGTAAAGTTATTAGCAGCCTGTGCAGCATCACGGTTTGCTTGGTTTAGTGCAGCATTGTCTGTGGTAGTAATAGCCTGTGACCACTGTGCGTTAGCCTGTGCTACAACTAGCTGGTTCTGTGCATTAAATGTGTCACGAGAGTTTTGCTGAGCAGAGTTGAACTGGCTAAGCGCATTTGCTTCACCAGCGTTAAAGCGTTCCATAGAGTTGTACTGATCATTGTTAAACTGGTTAATGTTGTTCTGTAAGTTAGAGAAGAACATATCAACCTGATCATCACTAGAAGCGTTGAACTGTCTAGCAGCATTAGCAGCAGCAGTGTCAGATGTATATACACTAGCTAGGCTCTGCGCTTTAAACATAGCCACTTGCTGTTGGTTACTCATGCTAGTCATATCAAAGTCAAGGAAAGCCTGAGCACGTTGTACGTTAGCCTGCTGTCTGTTGTTAAGGTTAGCCATGTCTAACTGTGACATAGCTGCAGCATCTGCCATAATCTTAGCATTCCTAGCATCTAGATTAGCAATGTCTACAGTCTGAGCCATACGAGCATTCTCTAATGCAACCTGTTGCTCAGCGGTAAAGTTAATCTTAGCTACATCAGCGATACGTGCAGCATTCTGTACACGTGACTGAAACGCTTGGTCAAACTCTAGACCTAAGAACTTAGAGCGTTGCTCAGCAGCAAACATAGCAGCCTGTTGCTTGTTAGACAAGTTCTGTGCTTCAAAGCTTGCACGTGTCTGTGCATCCATCTGTGCGATAGGTAGTGCAGACTCCATAGCAGCCTGTACAATAGCCTGACCAGCCATGCTTGATGCACCTAGCCCACGTGAAGCTAGTGTAGCTGTAGCAGCCCTCATAGCTCCTGCAGCCCATGCTGGTGTCTCACCATCCTCAAACTGTTGTAGTAGTCCTGTAAGCTGTCCCTGTACGGTAGCCTCAGTAGAGGGTACACCTGTAGCTGCAGTAAAGTTAGTCTCAGCTTTAGCACGTGCGAAGTCTACAGCACTAGATACTTTCATATCTGGTGTTACTTCTAAGGGTGCTACACCCTCTACACGTTGAGCACGACTAATTTGTGCAGCAGTTAAACCTAGCTGTGCCAACTCATCTGTTGACATAGTAGCAGCCTGAGTTAACGCTTCTTCGCTGGGCTTACCAGTCACAGCAGTAAGCTTAGACATGACATTAGCTACTTCAGCAGCTGCCTCTTTAGGTGTCATACCTGCAGCTTCAAACTCTTTTGCTAGGGGTGCATTAGCAGCTATGTTAGCCTCTGTCTGAGTAGCAGTATCAGCTTCTTCTGCAGCCTGCCCCTTATCTTCCCCAATCATACCCGCAGCCTTCTGCGCCTCAGAGGTAAGAGCTACATCAGCCTTAGTAGTCATAGACATAGGATCACTAAGAGCAGCTTCTTGTAGTTCTGTAGTGCTAGGTGTGCCTACACGTGCTACGTTTGCATTAGCCTGTGATAGATTAGCTTTAGCTACAGTGACTTTGACCTGCTGCTCATCTACGAGCTTCTGTAGTACTTCTCGTTGGGGATCATCAGGGGGAAGGTTAGACAGCTGTTGAGACAAGGAGTTTAGAGTACCCTGCTCTTGAGACACATTTTTCTGTGCAGTGTCTAGTGAAGCCCCTACATCAGTAAGAGCCTCTCCCGCTTGCGTATACTGTTCTTGCTTATATAAGTCTAGCTGTTGAGTGTACTGATCCTGAGCAGCAGCACTGGCTTTGTATGGGTCAGACTCTTTATACTGCTGTAGAACATTAGCTATATTAGCTGCTTCTTTATCTATGCTTTTACGTTTTTTGTAGGGAGACTTTAGTGTAGTCCCATCAGCATATGTGATAGTCCAGTCTCTTGATTCGCCAGTTATCTCATAGTCTGTAGGATCTTTTGGTAGCTTACCTGAGGATAGCATTTCAGTAATGCCAGGAATGTTCTTCTCAGCACCTGCACCTGTTGATCCACCAGCTATCTGTTCTAGGAAGGGTGCATAATCAGCTTCTGTTATACCCTCAGGTGCAGTAGGTAGACCTTTAGAGGGGTCATACTTAGGTTCTACAGGTAATACAGGCCCACTTGTAAAGTCGCCTGGCTGTTTAACAGGCTCAGGTGTGTCTATACCCATATCAAACCCACCAGTAGTGTTAGGAGTAGTACCAGCACCACCGCCAAAATCAAACCCGCTTGAGCTATCATGACTAGAGAAAACATTCTTTAGTCTTGAGTTGTTATTCATAGCATCACGCTTAGCAGCGTCACTCATTGTATTCCATGCGTTGCGATCTATACCAGCAGCGCGTATGGCATCCGTAAGATCCGCGCCAGATGCCCCACCACCATTGGCATAACCCTGCCTCTTAGCATAACCACCATTAGCCATACCAATACGCTTCTGAGCTAGTTCAGCCATCTTACCTACACGTGCTGCAGCACCAGGCTGGGATGCCAAGAACTTAGCCTGCTCATCTGCTTGCATACCCTTCATTTCAGGTATAATCTTACCCATCTGTTCAGGAGTGAAACCTGCAAATCGTTTAGCCATTATAATAGTCCTTATTAATTACCTATCTTCATCCAGATTGCAGCAGCAATGAAGGTGAACACAGTAATAGTAGTAATTTTTACAAATGTATTCCATACACTCTGTCTTGTCTGACGCCATGTATCAAGCAAACTACGTATCTCACGTATGTCTACAGAAGCGGTTTCATCATGTAGACCTAACTCACGCAGGACTAACTTAGCCCCACGCTTAGCTGCACGATCTAGCATATCTTCTAGCTCTTCTGTAGTTAGCTTTACGTCTGACATAGTTAAACCTATTTTAGTGTATTTGTCAAGTTATATTATGGTTTAGTGGGCCAGTCATCATCAACCAAGTTAATTAGGGCTAAATGCTACTCCATTTACTATACCCGTTCCAGTAAAAGTATCGGCTATAGAAACCTGTCCAGCCGTAGTGTGGTCTAAGAGAGTAAAGTAAGTATTTGATGTAGAGTTTTGCCCAACAGCAATATATTTACCGTCAGGGCTAAAGTCTACGCAGTATCCATCATTTGCAGCTAAAATCACAGAAGAAGCCCAAGACAATGAACCAGCAGTAGTATGATCTAAGAGTGTAAAGTATGGAGAAGTAGTGTGTGCTACTGCAAGGTACTTTCCGTCAGGGCTAAAAGCCAGACCTTTAGCAACGCCTGGAACATTAGTATTGGTATCAGCAAGAGATACTGAACCAGCAGTAGTGTGATCTAAAAGAACCACTCTAGGATAACCACCGTTGCCATGCATCCCTACTGCAATATAATCTCCAACAGGGCTGAAAGCCACACTATATGCTCCAAAGTAGTCACCTGAAGCAGCAGCTATTGAATAAGTATCTGCTGAAGAAAGAGAACCCGCAGTAGTATGATCTAAAAGAGTAAATCTAGGTAAGGACTGATGTGCTACAGCAATATAATTTCCATCGGGGCTAAAGTCTACGCCACGAACTTTGTTTTCAGTACCCGTAAAAGTAAAAGTTGCTACTTTAGAAACAGAACTTGGATTACTATAATCTATTAGATGTACTCTGTTGTTTTCACCAACTGCAATGTAAGTATCGGTTGGACTAAAGGATAGATAATCTACATCATCACCGATTATGCGAGTACTGCTTGTTAAGCTCACAGAACCAACAGCAGTGTGGTCTAGGAGTTTAAAATATACAGTATCATGTCCAACAGCAATATATTCTCCTTCAGGGCTAAATCCTACTGCTTGTCCTGCCCCGTTTAAAGTGTAAGTATCAGCAGAAGAAACAGAGCCTTTAGTAGTATGGTCTAATAAAGTAAAATATGGAGAATTATTGTGTGCCAAAGCTATATAAGAACCCGTAGGCCCACCAGAACCCGCCGCAGCGATCGTTGTAAGTTTGCTTATTAAACTCATGCCATTGCTGCCCCGCCTTGGAAGCCATACCAAGTAGTGCCGCCATCATATGTAATAAATACAAGAATATTAGTCTCACCACTTGCAGGTGCATCAGGGGCAGAACCCCCAGCCCAATCTACTGAACTGGGCCATGTTAGTGTATGAGTGCCACCAGCCGTTACCTTTAGGGTAAATCCATAAGCAGTACCACTAGCGGGTGGGTTAGTGAAAGTAAAGGTAGTGTTGCCCGAAGTGCTTAGAGCAAACACGTTACCCGCCTCGCAGTTTACCGCTGGCGTTGTGCCAGAAAGTGCTGCATAGGTTTCGTTATAGCTATCAACGATTAGCTCGCCAGTGATGTCTACATCGCCCGTATAGGTAGGCGTCATCTTGGCGTCTAACTGAGTTTGTATTGCAGATGTTACACCGTCAACGTAATTAAGCTCTGCTGCAGTACTTGTTACACCATCAAGGATGTTTAACTCAGTAGAAGTAGAGGTAATACCTAAGTCTGATAGTTTAGATATAGTTTTATTTACTTCACCGCCCATACCTGAGTGTACCGAACAATAGTAATACAAAGTACTTGGCGTGTCTTGCTCAAGTTTAATTTGTGTATAAGCTCCTGCACTACCTGCTGTACCTACAGTAGTAACACCCGTAGTAAATGCACTACCACCACCATGTGTACCATTTGAAGTTGTACTAAATAGTAATGGATGTCCTGAGTTAGAACTATCTGACTGATCAAAGCGATATGTTGTTGAAGGAGTAAGTAAAGCAAGTTGCTGTACAGTGCCATCAAGAGCATACTTATTGCCGCCAGAGTCCACTACAGTAACTGTAATTGTGGCATAAGGTTGCTTAGTATCTACCTGTGTCTGGACATTAGATGTAACACCGTCAACAAAGTTTAGCTCTGCTGCAGTAGCAGTAACACCATCCATAATATTTAACTCAGCAGCCGTAGCTGTTAAGTCATTTATTTCAGCAACACTAATATCTCCATCTGCCAACTCATTGCCAGTTGACATCAAGTTAGCTAAATCTCTTGCTTTACTCATCTGTTAATCCTTACGGTTTTGTAGGCCAATCACTGTCTTCAAGATCAGGCCAATTGCTGTGTGATGGTAGATCACGCAAAGCTTGTCGGTATGCTGTCATCTCACTTGACATTGTTACGTCTGACAAGGCATAGAAGTCTGTCTCAGTAAGTTTAATATCTCGCCTAGCACGATTTGTGACTGCTGTAACTGTGTCATATTCTGTAACTTCATCAGATGTTTTATCAGAGACTGTCCAACCTAATGTCCAAACACCATCAACTAAAGTTGGGGTAGCGTCTAATTCTATCTTTTGTGTTCTTTCTGTATAGCTAGGGGTGTCCTGTTGTGTTACAGGTAAAATACCATAACTAGCAAGAAAATCACCTGGGATTAATTTTGGAAATGATATATTAGAGTTATCACGGCGTAGTTGCCCTATGGTATAAGGCCATGTATCTACACTTCCGTTTGTAATTTTTACGTACATGAGTTCTTCCTTTCTTACACTACATTTGTTGCTGCAGAATTTAAGTGTGCTTGATACCCACTAAAAGCAGGTGTTAATCTGTCTGTTCTGAATGTATCATTATTTGATGCGTAATAATAGCTACTAGTATAACTATTCATGTTGCTTATGTTACGAGTCTGATTAGACCAATTGCTAAAGTCTACAGGTGTATTTCCGTAACTGTTATGCGGATCCATAATATAATAATCCCCATAAGTACCATCTGATATACCAGCACCATCTGCAGGTAAAACCCCTACACCATATTCTATTTTTTGAGTAGGTGAAGATACTTTCCAAGCTAATTGAAACATTAAATCGCCATCTTGATCACATCTAATTTTACCTGTCCACTGGTTACTACTAGTGGTGTTTGAGGCATACGCATTAACAGGAGCATTCTTGGCCCTAGATATACGTTTAGACCATTGTAACGTTGCATTACTACCACCGTGAGTATACTTAGCTATATACCAAGCACCATCATGATTTTGGCTATCAGGCATCAGATATGTACCTTTAGCTTGATAAAGGAGATAAAAAGAGTCTCCTGTTGGATCACCTGCAATATCATGTACTAATATGTCGTAGGTAGATGAAGTAGATGCACCAGATGGGTTCATGGTGGCTGATTGCCAAGCATAATTTGTGTAGCCACTACCATCACTATGTACTCCATCAGTTAATTCTAAACGATAAAGATACTGTGTTCTATAGTAACTCCAATGTGTTTGTGTATATAAGGTATTATATTTATTAGGACCCAGCGTAGTTAGTGCAATACTAGTTCCAACCTTGGTATCCTGCATTTGAGTACTGGCCGCAACGCCATGCCAAGATTGCATCCAAGTTGAAGGCATTACACTGTTGCTAGTAGGATTATTAACAAGAAAACTTCCACAATAAGGTTGACGGCTTAGACTTATACCACCCGTTAAAATAACAGGCTTACCGTCTACCACTTCTATAGTTAAATTATTGCCAGGAAATGCTTGTCTTCCTGGGTAGGCATTAGCACTTGAATACAGAAAGCCAGCACCTTGAGGTAGGTTCCCTGATGAAGTATTATTAGCTCCTATGTACATACATCCTAGCATACCATAATAACCATCATAGCCTAAGCCTGCCATAAATGAACCGTCAGGAGCAATATCAGCAAATGTACCCGTATTTATGTCAGACGTGTTGCTAATATAAGGTTCATTTAACCTGTTGTTATATCCACTAGGAGAGCTTGGTTGTTTATAATGATAGCCATAACAGGGGCCACCATAATCATGGAAAAAAGACTTCCTAGTAAGATCAGTATTGTACATTGAAAAGGTTGGGGCAGGATAACCACCAGAAGAGGTAGGAGTAGTACCAAAGATACCGATAGCATTTTTTGTTGAGCTACCACCATATTTAAATGTTCTTATTCCAGTCATCTTATTCATTTGATAGCTATTATTAAAAGAGTTACCACTACCAGCACTTGTAGGAGTTGCATCTTCGTGACTAGCTAATAACGTGCCATCTTGTTTAAACTTCCATAAAAGTAGTCCATTTCCAGGCGTACCATTACTACTGGCAGCAGCAAAATAGTAGTTATTATCATCATCACTATCAACCCCGCCACCAAATAAATAATTAAGATTGGCATCAATAGTTCCTACCCAATAGGATTTTGATGCACCCCCTGAATGGAAAAACTTTGTTGTTGTTACTGACATCTTAAATCCTTATGAAGCTGCATCAATAGCTAATGAACCGTGATAGTTAGTACCGCCATCCCTAGTATGAAAAACAAGAATGTCTTTTTCTCCACTAGCAGGTGCATCAGGTGCAGTGTTACCTGCAAAGTCTACTGCTGTTGGGTAAGTAACTGAGTGAGTTCCTCCTGCAGTTAATTCTAGTATAAAGCCATAAGCTGTTCCAGAAGCAGGTGGATTACTAAAAGTAAAAGTAGTATTTTGATTTGTTGTTAAAGAAAAAGAGTTTCCTAACTCAAAATTTATATCTACAGTTGCTGCAGGAGATAAAGCAACGTGTGTCTCATTATATGATTTTGCTTTAAACTCTTCTGAAACAGTAATATCTCCATTAGCATCTGCAGTCACAACTTTACTTGCTTCTGATAGACCTTCTGTAGATACGTCTGTTCTATTAAGATCAGCAACTGCTCCTGTATAACCATCTAGCTTGTTTAGTTCTGCAGCCGTTGAAGTTACTCCATCAAGAATATTTAGTTCTGCTGCTGTAGATGTAACACCGTCTAAGATATTAAGTTCAGCGGCAGTAGAAGTTACCCCATCAAGTATATTTAATTCAGCGGCAGTAGCTGTAATAGCAACACCACCAATTTGTAGTGCAGTGCTTGCATTAACGGTAGGTGCAGTTGCTGTACCTGTAAATGTAGGACTAGCTAATGGTGCAGCACCACTAAGTTTACTAACGTCAATAGCTGCACTAGCATTAACATCAGCATTAACTATAGAATTATCTGTAATATTAGCACTACTAACATTAGTGGGTGCAGGTTGATTACCAATGTAGGGCATCTGTGTCTCTCCTTATGTCTGTTCTAGTACGGATACAAGGGCATCTGCACTTGATGAAGCACTACTTGTAACTTTAAGTATATCTGCTGCTTCTAGCACAACCTTTTGATCACCGCCTATTGGAACAACCGCACCGCCAACAGGCACTGTAGCTCCCTTAATTATGTGGACACTTGCACTGGCACTCGTGTCAGTAACAACAACATCAACTGTTATGTCTGAGGATGTTATATTTGATACAGTCAATCCTATAACTGTAGAAGTAGTAGCAGAAGGTACAGTATAGACACTTGTTTGACCAGTGCCTATTGCTGAACTAACTGCATTTTTAAATGTATTAGCCATATTTGTTTCCTTATCCTAATGCAATAGCCATAGCAATTGGGTCATCTATTGATGCATAACGTGCATCACTCTGGGGTTGTGTGTAGTGATTAGAAAGAACAAAAGCACCATATGCAACAATATCTACAATGTCTCCTGCAGTTGCACCAGACGATAATACTATAGCAGAACCACTAGTGGCTGTAAAGTCTGTGCCTACTAAAAGCTTGACACCATTTAGATATACATCAACAAAACCTACATCGTAACTTGCTGAGAATGAAGTCTGGCCTGATGTAGCAGTAGCAGCAGTACGTGAAGAAGTACCATTTACTGTAGAGCCTGCATTCTTCCAAACACTACCCGTATAAACTTTTATCTGTTCCGTTGAACTATTGTAATATATAGCACCTGTTATAAGTGCGTCACCGTCATTGTCTACTGTAGGATCACTAGATTTAGAACCTAAGTAACGATCATCAAACTGATCGTATGAACTGGCGGCAGAAGCAGCAGAGGCAGCAGCAGCCGTAGCACTAGTCGCAGCAGCAGCAGTTTCACTAAAGGTAGTATCAATGTAGCCTTTTGTCGCTGCATCTGTAGAGGCAGTAGGTGTAGCAAGACCAGTTATCTTACTGTTGCCCATAGCTATAGCACCTGTCATAGTGCCACCCGCTAACGGTAACTTAGTTGCAATACTGTTTGTTATGGTAGTGCTAAAGTTAGCATCATCACCAATAGCTGCAGCTAATTCATTAAGGGTATCTAGTGCTCCTGGTGCTGAGTCTATAATACCTGCAACTTCAGAATCTACATACGCTTTTGTTGCAGCATCTTGTGCAGATGTTGGATCAGTTACAGCCGTAATCTTATTGCTGCCCATATCAATAGTGCCAGACATATCAATGTCAGCAAATGTAGATGTGCCAGAAGAAGTTACGTTACCTGTAAGGTTTCCTACTACACCACCATTAGCAGTAACAGCACCTGTAAAAACAGACGTACCAGTAACTGCTAGGGTAGAAGATAAAGTGGATGCTCCTGTAACGCCTAATGTGTTGTTTAGTGTAGTTGCACCTGTTACAGATAAAGTACCGCCTATTGCGTTTGTACCTGTAGTGCTCATGTTGCCGCCTACAGATAAGTTACCTGTGACTACACCGTTTTCATCTACTTGTAATGTATCAACGGTAGCTGTACCATCAAGATGTAAGTCTTGCCATTCATGAGTAGTAGAGCCAAGATCATATGTACCATCTGTAGTAGGTAAAAAATCAGAGGCTGATCTAGCTGTATACGTTACAGTATCACTTGTGGTATTACCTAATACAGTATTACCATTAACCGTAAAGTTTCCTGTGATTGTACCATTCTCATCAACTTGAAGAGTATCAACAGTAGCAGTACCATCTAAGTATAGGTCTTTAAACTCTAAGCTGGATGTACCAAGGTCAATGTCATTATCAGTGACGGGAACTATAGCACCGTCTTGAAAACGTAACTGCTCTACAGCAGAGCCACCTACCTCAACAAATAAACCAAAAAGATTATTAGTCTGATCTACTGTAAAGTAATTCTTTTTATCTAGGTCAGCGATCAGAGGTACGTAGGAACCCTCATCAGATGAGCCATCATGCTTGTGTCCTGTAGTCCCTGTGTTACTTTGTGTAAAAGCATCACGTAGTTTGTTGTACTCTGCGTTGATAGGCGCTGCGCGTACTACAGCGGTAGGTACAATGTCTGCAGTGGATTGGCGTGTATAGCCTGACATGTTTTATTCCTCTCTTAGCGCCTGTCGTTTAGGCCATATGTTAGTGTGATAGCCTGGATAGTGTGACTAGGTTTTGTATTGCTTGCCACGTAACGTACTGAGATAGACTTACCAGAACCAGCAATAGTAGTACTCTCTACAGGGGAAGGGTTACCATCGTATATGTCTGTAGAGTCAAATGTAGCTTTATCGTAAAAGGCAGCAGCCCCTGCAGTAGATAAGAAGTAGTCTGAACTTAATTCTACTGAAGGATCTCCATAGTCATACTCAACAGCCATAACTACAGAGACTTCTCCCTCAGAGCGCATGTAGGTATCTACATCATAGAAAGACTTACGAACAGCAGGATCATCCATGTAGTAGAAGGGTGTCTGGAATAAACTAAAGATGTCTCTACCATCAAAGTCATTACCTACCTCTTGGCGAAATACATACCCGACACTATCCCCATGTATAACAAACTCTTCATCACCAATGTAACCACTGTCTGCACAGTTTACTGATACGCCTACTAACTGACTAAACTCAAACCCTGCACCACCCTGACCACTACGCCTGATAGCGCCAATGATACCAAGTGAATCTTGGTTAGTAAAGAATAAACGAAACTGTGACTTCTTTTTTATTACTACAGTAGTCATTGTAGCAAGGTCTTCATTAGCTGTATAATCTTCAAAGATAGACTGAATAGGCTTAGACAATGTTGCCAACTCAATATCACCAATACGGTCAGTACCCGTAACGGGTCTAATGCCATCAGGTGCTAGAAATAGTATCTCACCATTAAACTCTGCTACACTGTCAGCGGCAACACATCCAAGATTAGAGGTAACTGTTTGTAGTGCGAAGTCAGCAATGTTATTACCTACTAAGCGCTTAATGTTATTACGCCCAAAGATATACATCTCATTACGAAAAGTCTTAAGTTGTATAACTTCAAAGCCTACATTGATAACCCCTGCGCCACCTGCAGGTGTCCAATCAGTTTCATTTATAGGAGCACTAAAGTATAAGTTGTAAGGCTCAGAAGAGTCACCAGCTAAGAATAAGTGATTGTTAAATGATGCAACTAAACTAGGTGCGCTGGGCGCTTCTCCACCGTTAAGTTGAACATACGTTGTACCATCCCAAGTAGCGGCAGGGTTAATGCCATCAGCCATAGCAAACTTAGCTGCACCCCAGTTAAAACTTTCAAAGCGTACCTTAGATACGCCAGTCATAGTGGGGGAACCTACACTAGTAACAGCCTGCCACCCTTTTACTACAGGAGTGGCCTGTACTGTACCTGTAGCCGTAGATGTACCACCTGTTAAAACATTACCTGTAGAGAATATAGCATCAGGTAGCTTGCCAAAGTTAATTACAAGAGCGTTTGCAGTTTTAGAGATGACTGTTCCTGTAGCAGCTACACCTTCGTCGTTACTTGAGCTAACTACACCTGTAACCTTTTCTCCTACACTAAATCCAGCACCTTCTCCTGAAGCTAATGTAACATCATAGTAATGGTTATACCAGTGTAGGTAGTTATTACCAGAAGCAGGTTTACGACAACCAAAGATGCCCTGATTAATATTAGCAGATACATGTACGCCTAACACAGGGCTATTAGCTGATCCTGTAAGCTCACCATAAGAGTTTTTATAGCCTGATATACGTCTATACCCACCATTCAAGGCAGGCTCATAGTTGATAAGACGCAGTGCTGAACCTGCCATCTGACCACCCTGTGTTAAAGGGTCTTGGTTAACTACCAAGCCACCCATACAAGGTGTAGCAAAGGTACGTAGGTTATCAGCCATTAGTTAGTGCCAGTCTGCTTGTTGAAGTATCTGCCAGCTATTACAGAGGATCTAACATATAAAGGTAAGTCAAGAAGTAAACGGCGCATGTTATCCATACCATCCTCAAACTTCTGCTGGTGTAATGAAGCACTCTGTTCGTTAGCACGAAAGCGCATAAGATACATTGTAGCACCATCAACTATCACTGTGTTAAAGCGATCAGGTATTATACATAAATCATTATAAAAAACTAGATCAGAAGGATATGACCAGTAGCGGTACTCTAATTCGTATGCATCATCTGGTAGAGGTGTAATACCAAACTTCATGTCCTGTGTCTGGTAAGCAATGTTAGGTACGCTATGTCCATCTGCACCGCTAACATCTTCACCTGAGCGATACTTACGTATGTAATCCTCATAAGTAATTACAGGTAGTCTAGCAGGTGTATTACCCTTAGAAGATAGACGCTTGAGGTAGATAGTGTCCCAGTCAATTTTAGAAGCATCTGGGGCAAAGTCATACACACCTGTACCAGCGGTAAGGGTTTGCGTATATGTTGTAAGTGTAAAAGGCCACTCTTGGCTGTTCTGCAGGATCTCACGTATAGCAGAGTTAATAGCATCCTTAGCTAACGCTTGTAAGTTACGTGCGTCACCAAAGCCATCACCACCAATATCAAGTTCAACTTCATTGACACGGCGTAGTGCCTGATTAACTAGAGTTACATAATTAGCCATAGAGCTATCCTAATGATAAGTGTGTTGAAGGGCCAGCCTCTTGACAAGACCAGCCCAACAAACTAAGTAGTATTAAGCAGCGTTGTAACGTACTGTTAGCAATGCCTCTGGGCGCAGAATCTTGCGTCCATAAAGGTGCATACCACGCACGATGTCTGCGAATGAGTCGGGATCACGATAGTTCTCGACTTTGTTGATCTGCTCTGCAGAAGCAACAGCATCCTCCTGACCAGCTACAATAACGCCATAGTTAGCGTCTTGTGCAGTTGTACCAGAAGTACCAGCGCCAGTGCCTTTTGCTGGAAGGTTCGTAGACACATAAACACGGAAGCCGTGCAAGTTGTTTAGAACCAAGCCATTCATAAGACCTGCCCCACCGAAGTCAGCATTTAATACGCGACTGTCTTCGTCTTTGAGCATCTCTACGAACACTGGGTCAACACAGATCCAACGCCCACGTGAGTCAACACTTGCTGTATCCATCTTACGAGCCATACGAGCTACGACTGTTAAAGGAGATACTGTAGTTGCTGACAATGCAGTTGCACCTGGTAAACGTGGTGCTAATGGAACTGAGTCTCCTGCTGTAGCAGAACCTGAGATGGTCAAGCTTGAGAAGTCAGTTGCGTCCAAGTGGTTCGCAGCAATGTATTCACCAGTAGCAGTCAAAGCAGTTTGCTTATCACCTGATGAACTAGTGATGTGAGCACCAGCAGCAGTGTGACCTGAGAGGTACGACAATACGTCTGCGTCCATTGCATCAGCCATCTTATATGCTGCACGATCAGCAGCCAAAGATGTGAAGTCTACATTTGAGAACTGCTCTTCAATGTCATCCATTTTGAAAGCAAAGTAGTTAGCTTGGTCAATGGTGAGCGAGAAGTCAGAATCATCAAGTTTCTCTACTGAGATACCTGTGTGACGCTGCAGAGCGTTGACTGTTACGTCTGGCTCTTTCTGAATGCGAACAGTGTCGCCTTGGTTTGCAATCTCACCGAAATATGAGTTGTTGGTGATTGCGTTAGTAACAGCAGCCTTGCGTAGAGCAATCTGTGCCTGTTTGGAGTAGATAATCGGGGAGAAGTTCCCGTTAAATCCACCACCAGCGGTTCCAATAGCCATAATAATTCTCCTTTATAGATATGGCGTGAGATTTAGACACTACATATCCACAATAAAAGAGGCTCTTTGTTCTAGGGTAGTCAGCATTGCTATCAGGAGGGCCATCCTTCAAGCGCTGGGCCTATACTCAGAGGTAGTTCTTCGTGTGGCTAGTGCTTATTGAAAAGCATGTACAGGCAGTTAATGCCTGACACTGTACATACCTATAGTTTTATCTACGATTAAAGAAATGTCAAACTATTTCTTACTCATATCGTAAATAAATTTACCAGAGCGCTGAGCATCAAAGATCTCATCCATGCGCTTCTCGTATTCCTTTAGTGACATCTTGGATACCTGTGATTCACTGAGGTACTTAGATGAGTCATCTGTATCTGGTGTAGCACGTCCCTTAGCCTTAACTGAAGACGCAGCTGCTTTATCAGAGTCATTAGTGCTTTTAGTCTTGATGCCCTGATCTGACTTGTATAGATCAATAACACGTGCAACAGATTTAGCATCTTCACTATTCTCGTATAAAGCATCCTGTACGACTTTAGGCTGTTTCTCTGCCCAAGAGTGAAATGCATCATCAGCACGAATATCTTTAAAGTCAGGATGCATAGAGAGTAACTCTGCTTCTGCTTTCTCACGCTTAGCTGTTGAGCGTAAAGCTTCAATCTCTTTTAAGCGCCCGTCAAGCTCAGATGAACGTTCACTAGCTTTCTTATCAGCGATAGCTTCTACGATACCTGCAACGTCTGGGTACTTCTTAGCCCAAGCCTCTACCTCATCTTCTGACTTAGGTAGTACAAGCTCATTTTTTGTGGCTGCATCAAGTTGAGAAGTTAGCTTATCAAGCTGTGCCTGAAACTCTTTCTCTTTCTCTTGAGTGTGCCGCCTGAGATCACCATAACGCTTCTTAAAGTTCTTCTCTTCCGAACTTAGCTCTTCATCTTCTTGTGCTTTAGCTTGTGGTTCTTTTTCTTGTTTGGCACTATTCTCTGCCTGAACTGAGGATTCGCTAGGCTCTGAGCTATTGGGTTCCGCTTCAACAGCTTCCTCTTCTGTTTCATCTTGCGTTACCCCTGCTTGCTTGAGCAGTTCTTTTAGCTCAACCTCATCACGTTCTATACGAGATAGGTTACGATTATGTGACACTGAGTCCGTTTGAATTTGGGCTTCCGACATTTATTACTCCTTATGTTGGGGCCAGCCGTAGCTGGGTAGCCTTATAGTTATATGGGTAGTTACTTCTTTTTCTTCATTAAGCCGCCATCAGAGAAACCTCTTCCACCGCCACGGGCAGCAGACTCAAGTTTTTCCTTAATTTTAGCACCTTCTTTTTGTATGTCACTAATCTCACTTTCAGTGGCTAGGTTTTCTTCTGCAGCCGCTACTACTTTAGCCGTACCTGCATCTGCGTTGCTGGCTGCATCTGCAAATATGTCAGATGATCCACTAGCATCACTGCCACTGTCTGTATCACTAGAAACAGTTGGTGCTAATGGGCCTTTATAATCTCTAGCACCTGGCTCATCGTCCAAGACCTTCATTGTGATAGGAGAAGGTGCTGGAATTGGTGGCATACCTGTTGGAACATATCCTTCTTCTGGGGAGTATGCTAAAGCTGCTTCTACTGTAGCGGTGATCTCCTCAGGGGTCATTACAGTACCTGCTACATCAGGCTTCTTAGCTTCCTCTTCTGTCTTGCCAAATAATCTCTCAAAGAATCCTGGCTGGTCTGCAGTCATAGTCTCTGTAAGATCTGCATAGAAAGCCTTTTGCTTAGCATCTAATGAAGCATCTTCCATTCTCCGTTGTAACTCTTTAGTTATTTGCTTAGACTGATGCCACGAAGCTGCTTTAAATGCCATACCTAGAAGAGGATTAAGCATACCTAGACCTAATGAAATAGCGGTTGAGTTTGTGCCTTTCTGATCTTCAACTAAACCACGAAGCTCTTCTGCTGATAGTGCTTTGTAGTCTATAGGCTCAGGGTTTTGCATAGGAGGAGGGCCATCATCATTATCATTAACAACAGCTTCTTTAGCTTCAGTAGGTGTAGCCTCAGGAGTATATGGAGAGTAGCCTGCTGGTATTACACTCATAGGCATATTGTTGAAGAATAATATAGTAATAATATTACCTTCAGCATTGGTATACTGACGTTGCTGCATTCCTGTGCCTTGATAATTCTCCTCAGTCAGAGGCAGATCACCTGTATCAGCTAAACCGCCAGGAGCATAACCAGAGATGAAACCACCTTCATTCATCATGGGCTGTTCTGGCTCACCATCATCAACCATCTGTAACTCAGAGATGTCAAAGGGCAGTTCATCACCACCCATTTCTATACCAATAGGCTCACCACCAATACGTCCATTAGCTTCCATAGATGCGAAACCACGTTTAGCTTCTGCACGAATATCCTCAAAGAACTTAACACCAAAGAAACGTACTACATCAGCAGGTACAACATACTCACCCTCACTTAGTTGAGCAGGGATGTCATCACGTACTTCTTCTGGTAAGGAGCCTGTAGGTACTTCATTGCCTGACACTGGGTCTACTTCTGGTTGTTCACCAAAGGCCATTTCCATTTGATCATTTATTGCCATTCACTTTGTCCCTCAAGTATTGCAGTTGCCGAAGAGCACGTAAGGCACCCTGATGTCTGTATAGCTCAGCAGTGTCTGTAACACTCTCCATGCTACGATGCTGTGTAGAGATGCGCTCCTCAATCTCAACGAGGAACGCTTCCCATGTAGTTTTATCGTTAACGAAGCTTTTAAGCGACATTACCAGTAAACCCTTGCTCACCTGGTGTAGGTGCTGTGCCAATGCCTATCTGAGAGCCACCACCACCTGAGGTGTCCTGTACGCCCTGTGGAGCCTGTCCTTCAGGCGCTGGGCTACCCTCAGGCATGTTTACACCTTCTGGCCCTGCAGGGGGCTGTGCGGGAGTCTGGAAGCCTTTTAGGATCTCAGCCTGTATAGCAGCATCCTGCATGGAGTTAGTAACCTTGTCTGGGTCAAGATCCATAGACTTAGCAATCTCACGAATAACATAATCCATCTTAGCAAAGGGAGCTAGTACTGGATTCTGTGCAACCTGTAGGAATTGCATCAAGCGTTGTGAGCGTACTTCGTTAGCCATTAAACTCTCTGTACCAGATGCGTTAACCTCTAAGTCACCGCGAATAGTCTCATCAAAGTCAAACTGCATGTTAAATGAGAAGAATGACTTACCTAATGGACGCAGTAGATAGTCATCTATGTTCTTAACTACTGTGCGTATACTACCATTAGCAGCAGACATAAGCATACTAATACCAGATGCTGTTCTACCCACACCCGAAACGCCAGTTTGACCATGAGCAAAGGAAGGGAACCCAGTACTTTCATCAGCTAACACACGTGCTTTATCAAAGAGTTGCATGTTCTCTTGTGCTACATTGGGAAACTTGGTGCCAAAAATGCCTTGTCCTGGTGCGCCCCCCTGTCTGCGGAACACTTTGCCAGGGTACACGCTTAGATCTTGCCCAGGCACCATATTCGTTTCATCAACCTCAATAATCAGATTACCAGATAGTGCAGCATTGTCAATAGCCATACGCATAAAGCCATTCATCAACGTCTGCGTATCATCCATGTTCTCAGCAATACCTACTCCAAAGAAGCTGTAGGGGTTGTGCTCATAAGGTACTGCATAGTAGGGGATACGTGTAGGTTTGAATGGGTTAAGTACAAAGCGAAGAACCTCACCGTTACATACCCAAACGTTACAGTTAACTTCATCTAGGTCTTTAAGTGACTTAGGGATAGATACCCCATGCTCTTCAAGCACCTCTATATCAACATAACCCCAGAACTCTAATACTTCCCAGCGCTCAGAGGACGGTTGTGTATCGTCATCCTCCATAGTCATTTCCCAGTACTTCTGTACATAGTCTGGGCCTTTATCAACAGCCATGCCTATTGAGTCAGCCATAAAGTAAGGACGGTTCTTGAGTGAGCGAAGCTGTGTACGAGACATCTTATGACGTTGAACCACATACTCTGCATCATTCATAGACTTAGCTTCTGGATCAGGATAAAAGTCCCACACAGAAACGTGACTACACTCAGGTACAGTCTTAACTATAGGGTCATACTCACCTGACTCATCCCAGTTAGGGTATTCTTTATCTACTGCAAATGGGCCTTTCATGACACCTGTGCCAAGTAAAGCCATCTCAAATGCCATAGAGCGTAAGTGTGTAGAAGCTCCAGACTCTTGAAGTTGATCATGGATCTTCTTTTCCATCTTCTTAGCTGCAATCAATGCAGGATGGAATGTAACAGTTGTAGGGGAAGTACCGTCACCCTCTACTACCCTATCAGATACAGACTCTAGTTTTCTAGAGAGAGGGCCAAGACGCCTAGATAAATCTGAGAGTGTCTCACCTGGTTGAAGTTTATTCTCACCATCAAGCAGGTACGGCTTAGGAGAAGGCTGTTCTGTTACAGGATCAAGAGCTTTACCTGCAGCGGCAGCGTTAGGATCTACATTGATATGCAGAGACTCCGCTACACCATCAGGAAGTACAGAAGGGTTTACTGATAAGGGGAACTTGTTGTTACCGAATAGTACATCTACGATCTGTCCATATGCTGCTAGGGTCTTAGTCTTAGTAACCTTAACAAATACACGAGACTTCTCAGTGTCTGTGAACTGTACATCCTTGCCATATAAACCACGGTAGTTGCGGTAAGCCTTTAACCAACGCTCCTCATCTGCATAACGGGAGTCTTCTGCACGTTTGTAGCGATCAGCTACAAAGGATACAACACTAGATTTAGTCTCAAAGATGCTATCCGTACTGTCCTCTGCAGCTACGACTTCATCTGTTTCAAACATTTCTTCTTGTTCTGCCATTATCAATACCCGAATGATGGATCACTAGCCTGAAAGCCAGTGCGTTGTTTTGCTGGGTTGTAGTCCCATATGCTGCTGCGTGGACGTGTCATGATTCCGTACCTTAGAGCGTCATACAAGTGATCCTCTGCATGAGTATCAACATCTTCTGGGTTTCGCTTGTCCAGAGGAATACTAGGTATCTGTGCAATAGTATTTGTACAGCTATCCATAAATACTAGTTGAGGCTTCTCAGTGAACTCATCCACCTTTAACCGTCTATGTATCTCGTTCTTACCCGCGACACGTGAACCCCTTGACCTGTCAGACGGACGCCAGCGGCACCCCTTTTGATTCATCTGCTCTGCCAAGCTAGGCCCAGTGTCGCCACGGTTGTGCCATAAAGAACTATCCAGCACCCCGTATCTTATTGTACCATCTCTTGCTTCTGCTTCCAAGATCAAATCTGCTAGATCAGAAGCTGTAACCTTAGACACATACATCTCACGGTACACAACCACTTGTTCATCAGGTGCTACAGCAAACCACAGAACACCAGTGTAACTACCATAACCATAATCGCAAGCCCTAAACTTTGCCCAAGAGTCAGGTACATCGAATGCGTCCACAACATGTACTTTTCTGTCAAACTCTGGAAAAGCGGCACCCTCATTAACATCCCAGTTACCTTCAAGTAACTGCTTGCGCTGATGCTCTGGAAGCGAGAGAAGCATTGCTTCATAGTCGCCAGCTTCAGCCAAGTACGGATTGTCAAATAGAGAGGCAGGAATAAAGCGTCTTTTAAATAGAGGCATACCCTCTTTACTATGCCCTCTAGGGAACGTAATCGTTTCACCTGTTTCAATGTTAGTTGCCCAAAACGGCTGATTCCCGACTGCAGGATCAATAAACATTTTTTTAACCCAAGCATGTCCACTTCCTCCAGGGTTGGTTGTAGCTCTCATATAAAGACCTAAGTCTTTGGAACTACTACGTAATCTTGATCTCATATAATCCCAAGCGTAAGGGCTAGACCATTGCGTAAGCTCGTCGAATCCAATCCAGTTAAAAGCTTGACCCTGATAGCGTGTGACATCCGTGTCTTTATCAAGATAAGACATCCAAAGTCTGCCGCCCTGAGGAGAAGTCCACTGCGATTTACGTTCCGACCACTTAATTCCAGGTATAGCACGAGGATACAACTCCTGACTTTTTTGTATTAACTCTCTTAATTCTTCTGTAGTATGTCTTACTAGTAGTCCTGAGAAGTTAGGATCATTCAGTCCATGTAGAGGATCAGCCAACATGGCGTAACTCTTACCTCCACCAGCACTTCCACCATAAAGTACTTCTCGTTCTGACGCACTAAGGAAGTTTGTCTGTGGGCCAGGGTTAGGCTTAAATACTACCTGCTGAGCTTCTTCTACATCGTATTCAGGTGCCTTAACTTGTGCAGGTACAGTTTCTACTACAGGTTCTTCAGCTATCTTTGTCAGGTTCTGTGTAGGCTCCTGCACCTTTCTTTTCAAGCTTTTCGATTTGCTCAAGCGTTTCTTGGAGCCACTTGGCAAGCTTGCGTTTAATTGCAATTGCTTTTCTACGTTTCTGCTCAACTTCAATTCTCTTCTTTAACCCTGTGAACGTTATAGTTCTACCAGTCTCTTTGCTTAACCACTGTGCTACTGCACGATAACTATACTGCTTAAGGTGGCGCTTTGCAAGCTCTAAAGCTTCAAGCTCTGATTCAATGGGTAAGAGTAGTCTGTCGTTCTCAGGATCTATCCTGTAACCAAAGGGTATCCTCTTTGTTATCTTAACTATAGGGTGCCATTCTTTTGTGTGGTTCTTGGGAGGTAATGGTAACTGCCAGAACCCTAAATCTCTCTCAGGTATTATTCGTTTGTACCTTCTTTTGGTGGCAGATAGAATACACCCCCGCCAGATGTTACGTCTACTTTGTCTACCTTACCAAGTCCTGCACGATCTAGCAAGTCCTTAGCTGCAACCATCTTCTCTTTTATGCCTAGCTCTGTAGGATCATACAAGGCACCAACCATTGCCATAGCAGCCTTAGGGGCAGTACGAGCAAAATATGTACGTGTCCTGTCGCCAATCTCATCCTTAAGCGCTTCTACAATAGCTGATGTGCTAGACGCAGGATCATAACCCGCCATCTTCTTAGCAGCTACAGCATCACCGCCAGCCTCATCAAAGAGTACCTCTAGGAAGCGCTGCTGCTTTTCTGTTAGTTGTCGGGTCATTGTAACGTCCTTAAATATACTAAACCTACAAAGATGCCTGTAATAAGGATGAACAAGAAAAAACCTGCTCCCCATTCTATTAACTTACGCTGCATCTCTATACGTTTATGATCGTGTTCTTTCTTTTGTTTACGAATGTCAGCCTCAATACGTATAAGCTCATCCCAGTGTGAAGGTCCATACATAACACAGATGTAATCCTTCAGTTCCTTACGCATAGACTCAGCTTTCTTCTTAGCTGCGAATATCTCCATTGCTTCTGCTTGAACGCCACCACCAAGGGTTTTATACCAAGGTGGTTTAGCGTTCTGACGTTCAGCAAAGTCCAAGTCACTGATAGCACCAGCCCACTGTGTTAACTGACCACCCATGTCTTGTAGGTCTTTACCAACTGCAATACCCTTCTTGAGAGTATTAAATGCGGTTGTTGCTAGACCTATTGCTGTTACTGGATCTATCAAAGTGAAGCCCCCCTCTCCTGAGTCCACTGCCTGTTTGCCTATCTACATCTCCAAAAGACATATGAGCTAAAACAGTTAGACTCAAAAGTACGGGTGTACTCCTACTTATCCTCACTGTTCGTTGCCGTATACACGATTGTATATCTCTCCTCTTGATATACCTATATCGTGTAGCTCTTTGTTAGACATATTCTTTAGAACCCAGTAGTCTGCTCTACGCTGCTGATGATTCTGAATACGTGTTAGTAAGTTCTTAAACATTGCACTATCTCCTTTTGCTATGTGCGGAGATAGTTATACTTAGTTATAGCTAGTGTAGTACCCTTATTTTGTGCATACCCGTCATGACTTACTAGGTAGGCTGATAGTATTCTTCACCAGACATAGTTACGTGGTATGTACCTGCTGTCTCAGCAAAGCACTGCAGCTTATCACCTGGCTGTAGTGCAATATATCCACCACCTTCGACTACCTCATGCATAGAGTTAGCACTTGATGAGAAGTCATCTACGATATAGTGATGCGTAGTAGTGGCAGCTTCATACCAATACACACTGATCTTCTTATTATTAGCTGCGCTATTAGATAAGTGCAGGAACTTAACCAGACAAACAAAAGTATTAGGACATACATACAAATCTTGAGGGCTTGATGAACTAGTAGAAGTTACATCAATAGATTTAGTTACATACTTTGCACTGGTTAAGACTGCCATTACTCGTCAACCCATGCTTCATTCTCTGGTGTGTTAGGGTCATCCTTTACAAAATGACCTTTATCTGTACGAGCACGTTTCTTGCCAGCAGGGGCTGCAGCCTTCTTAGGTTTAATCTTCTTAGCTAACTTGGCTAATAGTGGTGACTCATCCTGTTCAATACAGATAGCTGTAACGTTAGGGTCTTTACTCTGTACGTTACCGTAGTTGTCTTCACCTGCAGACTGGTTACCCATAGAGTCCCACACGTAGCCGTGCTCATCTACACGATAACCTGCAGCTTCAAGGGCTTCCTGGTATTTGTGATAATACTTCATGACTTGCCCTTCTTAATGGGACGTGCTGGTTTTACATCTGCACCACAAGCCATACCGCCATGAGCATAACCCATAGGTTTCTTCTTCTTAGCCATACCACCATAGCTGTAACCGTGCTTAGCACCCTTCATTACAGTACCGTCAGGCATAGTGTGTGTGTCTTTACTTTTCTTGTTCATCATCATTTCATTACTTCCTGTGTTTAGCTGTCTTCTTAGCAATCTTCTTAGGTTGTGCTACGTATTGCTTACCTGCTTTAGTACCTTTACGCTTGGCTGCACTTGTAGCAGCATACTCAGCAGGGGTTAAGGCATCTCTAGCTTTCTTAGGGAGGTAACGCTCTCCTGTAGCTTTCTTACCTTGAGTAGAAGGCTTACCTGACTTAGTACCCCACTTCTCTTTAGTCCACTTCTTGAGAGACTTCTGTGGTGCTTTCATTTTACTTGTAGCCCCCACCCTTAGCTTTGTATTGCTTAGCTACCATCTGAGCCTTACGTGCTGACCACTGTCCAGGCTTTCCACCCTTACCACCAGCCTTTACTTTAGCTACGAGGTTCTTACGCATAGTAGGCTTAGTGTAGTTACCTGCAGCGTTGACTGTACTCTTACTCTTCTTTTGCATTGTTAAACACTCTTACTAATTTGATGACACTGAGGCATAGCATATACACCCTGCTGCATCATATTAGCAGCTACCTGTTTAGTCTCATTAACACAAGACTCTTTACTGTAGAACACATCAGGCTTAGCTACTATCTGACATGACATAGCTGAAGGATTAGCACACATTAATATGATACCTACCCACATGCTAAGCTACAATAAAGTTAACTATCTGACCGTCAGGCTTACGTAGCTTATTAGGGTCAGGGTTATAGGCGTACATCTGATTAACTAACTTCAAGTCCTCTACAGGTGTGTCAGGCGTAACTAGGTTAGGCTCTGGCTTCTCTTCTATGTTTGCTTTATACGATCTATCTTTATCAGCTTTCTCAAACACGATGTTCTCATGTGTCTGAAAAGGCATACTAGGTAAAGGCATATGAGAGATAAGAGTCATTCTACTGTAGGCTCCTTAGTGCCAAACACTCTCTCGTATGTCATATCGTTGCTATACTCTTCAGCCCATCTATTCTCAGTAAACGTAGCAAACTGTATCAACGCTTCTAAGTTAATATCCATAGAGTTAATGTAAGTCTTCATATCTACAACATCTTGCTGTAACACCTCAATAGTGTGAGCCTGTTTAGATACCCACCACACAGCAGCTACAAGCTGTATAGCCATCGCTGCTACAAGTGCTACAGGAAGTTTAAGATCACTCATAGCTACCACTTTACTTTATCAGCCCAGTATGCTGCGCTAGTCTTGCCTTTAGCAATGTTCTTAGCATGGCGAGCTTTAAAAGACTTCTTACGTGCTTTCTCTCCTGCTGACTTAGGGTTTTTACCTGCACCACTAACTCCTTGCTGACCAAAACGTATAGTCTTAATAGTATCACCCTCTTTAGCTACAACTACGTGTGACTTAGTAGGGTGATCAGGAGTACGCTTAGGCTTGTTAAAACCTGATACACCAGCACGTTCTAGTCTAGAATCTCTAGCCATAGGACTACCTTTAACTTTTAACTTTTCTGCCTGTTCTACGAGAACTAGAATATGTCATAGTCTTCTTAGCTGCATCTCTTTCAGTTTGTTGCATCTTTGGTTCGTGAACACCTTTAACGACAGCACCTTTAAAAGAAGGGTCAAGTTTTTTCATAGTCCTATCAAAAGCGGTCTGGGTTATTTCACCCTTCCCTAATTGTTTACGAAGCTTGGCTTTAAGAGTTTTTATATCTTTAAGTAACTGAGTCGCTTGTTTTTGATCACGATTCTTTGGTCTTGCTGTTGAATTATTTGCTGGCATTTTTTAGCTCCTTACTATTTCTTACCTGCTTTATTACTAACCTAATATGTTAATATCTCTTGTAATCTCTATCTGCCATATTCACGTTCCCTATCAGGGTCTAGTACATCATTACGAGATAACATGCCTTCTAAGTACATAGCTCTCTCTACGTGATCTAAAGTGTACCTCACACCAGTGTCAGCCTCTATTGCAGCACGTACATAGAATACATCACTACGAGGGATATGAATACGGCGTATACGTTTGGCACTACCGTCAGCTAACGCAGAGTAAAACTCTTCTAATATATTATCGTCTGCATATAGTTGTACAGGTTTAGAAGGCATTGTCAATACTTTTCTTAATAAAAGAAAGGTACGTGTCGCAAACTACATGTTAGGAGAGAGGAGACATGAGGAGAGTGTACACATATGTTTTGTGACACGTACCAATAGTGCAACACTTATATTTATACAAGTTTATGTGTGTTACATATGGATAGTGTACAAACTATAAAGAAGGGTGTCAACCCCTATAGTTAAACTCTCTAAGTTAAACTCTTCCTATGTCCAGTAACCTTATTAACACACTTTTTATATAGTTAAACTATTTATTATTTATTACTTGTATTAAGTTTAACTTAAATGTTTAACTCTGTCTACTACTACTACGTAGTTATACTCCACAGAACATACGTGTCAATCCCTAAAATGCACGTACCCAGGATAATGTTACTAATTATTACAGCTTTGTAACAATGTGTGATGTAAATGCACCACTTTTATAGATATAGGTCTGTATTACTGACATAATATGCCAAACCTAAAATACCCGTGCGTGTAGTTGTGTATATATACGTACCCCATACCCCGCCATGGCCCTCGCACCCCCCTCGTTTTGACTGGTATTATGCTAAATCAGGGGTGTCAGACTACCTAAGCTATTGATTTTGTTACGTTCTATAACTGATGTATCCACAATAAATGGCTAAAAGAGGCGTTTTTGTAGGCAGATTCAAAACTGTGATCACAAATCAAAGAAGGATGCACAAAACGCCAAAGCATATCCCCCTTCTTGTGATCACAAATAGGATACCCCCTAAAAGCAAAACCTTTTCGTGGTGTAGAATAGAAACGCGCGGGTAGTATTACATCCGCGAGGCAGCGATTTAAGCCATAGCCCACAAAAGCAACAACATTATCCAACAAAAACATACGGTTATAAAATAATCAGGGTAAATCGTAAAAAAGTTCTAGACATTCGGAAGCAATCCATGCCAATGTTGATACATCGAAAGCGACAAGGCGAAACGCACAAGGTTAAGACCTAGCACAAGCCAGCGTCCTAGACGATCAAGCCGGATAGAAGACCCGCATAGAATACTAAGACCGAATATAAATACCGACTAAAAGTAAGACCGAATAAAATACTTGACTAACTAAACCGAATCAGTCCACGATAGGGCAAGACAAAAGAGACTAAACGTTATTTGACATATCCCGTTAGATCGGGCCTTGCACTACGACAATGCGGTAGTGGAATCCTTGCTAGGATATAGGCACATAGACAAGCGCATTCATGTTGGATGATAGGATTGACACTCCTTAATTCTGACTAGACCGATAAACACACGGCGTATACATGCGATAATTGCGCTCGTGGTCCCTTCTGAATAGGGGGGTTTGGCTCAAAGGGTGCGTGTGATCATAAACGTAGCACGGTTTATTAGATATAGCTAGGATAGGCATGTCCAAGATTGTGCCTATCTCGTGGTGTATCTAACCAATCACCAGTACAAATATAACCTCATAAAAGGATGACCAAAATGTATAAAGTTGAAAAGAATATCCCAAAGCCTACCCCTACTCGCAATGGCGTTTCACAATATAAATACCCCTTCTTTAAAATGAGTGTGGGTTCTAGTTTTGCTGTGCCTGTAGATCCGACTACCACTCTAAACTATTTAAAAGTTAGCGGTCGTGTAAGCATGGCGATTAGACAACAGCATGAACGCCCAGCCAATAACGGTATGAAATTTTCGTATCGCACAGATAAAGTTAACCGTGTGATCCGTGTTTGGCGTGACAAATAAAAACTCTCTTGACAGGTAGGCGCTAAGGTGCCTACTCTCTGGATAGTTTAACACAGAAGGATTGACCAGATGACTCAATATGTACGCAACATCCTAAAACTATACCGCCAAGCGTCAAACGATGACACGATCAATGGCGTTGAATGGTACGCTAGGGCAGAACGTGTGGCGGTACAAATAGCTGACACTCACAAGCTACCCGTCAACACTGTGATCGGTGTCATGGCTGCGCTATCGCCTAACAATAGGTGGGAACGTAATTGCAAAGACACTGACACCATGTGCGCTGCATGGCAGAGTGGCGACAGCTTGGATGACTTCAAGGTGTCATGCTATAACACGATGAAACAAAAAGCGTGGTCTATTCTACAGGATGACTTGATTGATGATGATGACATTCTGACACGCTTGAATGGGCAGAAGATACGCTCATTCTACTCTAACATCCGTGGACTGGACGAAGTTACTATAGATGGACACGCTCTTAATATTGCTCGTGGTCAACGTGAAGGATTGACTTCTGATAAGACTAACATGGGCAAGCGCCAATATCGTGAATTACAGGTGGCGTATGTCAAAGCTGCCAAGCGTGTGAAGGTAAAGCCGCATGTGCTACAGGCTATCACTTGGACTACATGGAAACGCGTCCACAACATATAAATCAAGAAGGATATAGAACAATGGCAAAGATAGACTTCAACAATATCGTGGTGCGTCATAACGGACGCCACATATCCATCGCCCAACATTGGACTCGCCATTCTGAGGGTGACTTTCTAAACGCACAAGAGATTGCAGACGTTGGTGAACTGTATAACGATGACTATGACCCTATCAGATTTGATGACACTATTGATGGGCTAATTAATGCACTGCAAGCAGTTAAACAGGAGATAGACCTATGAGAAACAATGTAGAATTAGCTGCTGAGATTGCAGACTTATGGTTAAAAGATAAGTGTTCCGCATGGGCAACAGTATATCGTGAAGAACCAAACGGTGACTTAGTTTATGTTGACGCAGCGCAAGAAATGTTTAATGATCTTTATGATGATGTTTATAATCTATTAGAAGGTAACCTAGAATGACAAACCATAACGTAGATAAATATGTGCTAAGCCTGTATGACTTCACAGGTGAGGCGCTTGTACCTTGGGCAGAGGCTGGCTACAGCTGTATCGCCTTTGATATTCAACACGATAACACAGTCACTGATGTGTTTGGTAGTGGTGGCAGCATCAAGTATGTCAAAGCTGACTTGCATGATCAGAGCACACTCAACAGGATAGCTGTACAGTTTCAGTTTGAGGACGTTGTGTTTGGCATGGCCTTTCCTGTCTGCACTGACATGGCTGTATCAGGTGCGGCGCACTTCAAGCGCAAGGCAGAGCGTGATCCTGAGTTTCAGAACAAGGCAGTAAGTTACGCTAAGATATGTGCTCAGATGTTCAATGAGCTAGGTGTGCCTTACTTCATAGAAAACCCTGTCAGTGTGTTGGCTACTAAGTGGCGCAAGCCTGACCATAGCTTCCACCCTTATGAGTATGGCGGCTACATCCATGACGATCATGCAGAACATCCCCGCTGGCCTGAGTACATTGCAGCCAAGGATGCCTACCCTAAAAAGACATGCTTGTGGACAGGCAATGGCTTTACTATGCCGTGGAAAGATCCAGTACAGCCTGAGCAGGGCCACAGTAGGCAACACCTAAAGCTGGGCGGTAAGTCTATGAAGACTAAGAACATACGCAGCGCAACGCCTCGTGGCTTCGCTCGTGCAGTATATGAGTTCAATGCAGTTAGTTCAGCGTAAATATAAATGGATTGTGTACGGTGATGACGGTAAGATAATCGTCATCACTTCACACAAAGCTGTAGCTATCGCTTACGCAAGGAGACAAGACAGATGTACTACGTTGAAACAAAGCTAGTGTTCAGAGTAGAACACGAAGAAAATGCATCGCAGTTATGGTGGGTGCAAGAAGCAATAGACGGATGGCTTGAAGGTGAAGAAGAAGTTGTATATGTGAAGCTAGAAAATATAGTTAACGAAGGAGTGAAACAATGACTATATGGAACGACAATTACTTTAACAAGGAGATGAAAAACTGTTATATAAAGGAGACTACACAATGATCCGCATCATATTGACAAGCACTAAGACTAACAAAGAAATATGCTATCACACTGTGCAGCGCATGGATGAAGCAGAACGTCATGCGGAAACTTATAGCCGCATGGAAGGTATCAAGACAGAGATAGAGGTAACACAATGACACCTAACTTTTTTCCAAGGCTATCAAATAGCACAAGCCCCAAGGCTAAACGCATACCCATGACATTATCCAAGGAGCAATTACAATCTGTATCTCGTGGGTACTGGGTCATGGATTTAACTGATCTAGTCACGGGCCACACTCTTAAAGTTAAGGGTGCAGAGTGCAGCATTGAGGGCTGTATGTGTGACGCGCAAATAGCTAAGTCTAGCCTAAATCAGATCAACAAAAAGTATGAGATAGTAAAATGATTATATCGTGGTGGAGTGCAGGAGTAACGAGTGCTGTGGCTACTAAGTTAGCCATTGATAAGTATGGTAAAGATAACATTTTGCCTATCTACTTCGCCATTGATAGCGCACATTCAGACAACGCAAGATTCAAAGAGCAGTGCGAGGAATGGTACGGTAGAGAGATCGTAACTGAACGTGCGCCTGAGAAGTATAAAGATCAATTCGACGTAATAATCAAGGACAAGTATGTCAATGGCCCAGGAGGCGCAAGGTGTACGCTCGTTCTCAAGAAGCGGGTACGCCAGAGACTAGAGAAAGAATTACAATACGAGGGCCAAGTCTTTGGCTTTGAGTACAGCAAGAAGGAGATCAACAGAGCTATACGATTCAAGGAACAGTACCCTGACGCTAAACCTTTGTTCCCGCTCATAGATAGCAAGATGAATAAGCCAGAGAGCTTACATTATCTAGAGACACACGCTAAAATAAAACGTCCAGTAATGTATGACTTAGGTTATGGAAACAATAACTGCATAGGCTGCGTCAAGGGCGGCAAGGGGTATTGGAATAAGATACGCAGGGACTTCCCTGATACCTTCGATAAGATGTCAAAGGCTGAACGCTTAGTAGGTAACAGCTGCATCCGTAACACTTTTCTGGATGAGCTAGACCCTGATGCGGGTAGGCAGCAGAAGATTATCATGCCTGACTGTGGTAACTTTTGCGACATAGAGTTCACTGAGATACTGCATCCTCGTTTGGAAGATGTATACTCTAACCCTGAGAAACTATAGTAGTTGCATAATTACAACGTGATATAATGGTAACATTGACGCAGCTTAACACAACGACTAATCTATAAATGTCTAAACAAGGAGAAACAGACATGACTAACACACAAAACACTAAAATCCTGGCTCACCTACGTGCAACCAAGGGTCTAACCCTGCGTGAGGCTATGCTGGACTACAGCATTCAGTCATTCACCAAGCGTATCTCTGAGCTACGCAAGTCAGGCTATCGCATTGATGGCGTGAAGGGTAAGCACCCTGTGACTGGTCAGCAGTACACACGCTACGTTTTAATTGAGGAGACAGTATAATGACTAAGACACTTAAAACAGAACTCACTCGTGACGAGGTAAAGATACTCTTGGAAGTGTACACCTGTATGGATAGCATGATAGAGGATTCAATGGAGATGATGGATGTTCGCCTGTCACAACTCAGTGACCTGCGTGATAAGTCTTGGGCATTGAAAAATATGTTTGACTTCCGTCCTCCTGCAAGAGAGGATGGTAACCCTAATCACTGGAAGCCTTATGTGTTACCTGATGATCCAACCGCTTGGTACTATGATGAAGGAGACAGTTAATGATTGCAAGTAAAGCTATAAAAGTCTACGCAAGTGTAGGTCAGCCTGATGGTGAGTATGTCACCACAGTGTTCAGCGCAGATGATGCGATAAAGGTTCGAGCCAAACTGTTCAAGCGCACAGGCATACGCCGTGTAATATTCAAGACAGTAAAAGAGAAAGAGCTTGCATCATATACCAATAATGAGGTACACCAGTTATGAAAGTACATGCATTCAATACCACTAACCTTATGCCAGCCTCAGATTACTACCACAAACTATTGAGGCAGATTGATGACGCATACTGGAACGGTGGAACGGTTAAGGCATTAGAGCTTACAGCTAAGGACGTTAAGGAACATGTAGATAGGGGTGAAGTATGGTATCCTACATTTTAATGCATGCCCTGCCACTAGCGGTAGTGACTGTTTACTTAGCAGGGTTCTTGTACCTCTGGTACGCTAACGTAAAAGGAGACTAACATGAATATCCCCAAGGCTTCATCAACACTACAGGAAGTCATTGATTTTTATAGTAAATCTGCTGTATTTGGTCGTCTGGCAGGTTCTACACAGAAAGATTATGACATCCATCTTGCTGCCGTATCTGGCACAGTGGTTGAGGGTAAGGCTCTTGGGGATTATCGCCATAAGAATATCAAGGTACGTCATCTAACTCAGGCTTATGAGGAGTGGCTGTCTGTCGGGGTTCGGACAGCTAACTACCGCAAGTCTGTGCTATCTACTGCGTGGAGGCACTCAATGAGACATGACGTAATGACGCATGATCCTGTAGCTCTGGTACAAACCAGGTCTGGTCAACCACGGCGTGTACTGTGGAGCCGTGATCAAGTGCAGTCATTCCTTGCAACAGCTTATGGTGACTTCCGCTGGCGCAGCATTGGTCTGATTGTCCACATGGCATATGATTGGGGGCAGCGTGTTGGTGACATGCGCCTTCTCAAGTGGGATAAGCTAGACTTAACCCAGTGCCGCTTGGACTTGACACAGAGTAAGCGCAACGCAGAGATACATTTACCTATCTCAACAGGGTTGTGCGATATGCTGCGCCAGCAGAAGGAAGACTTTGGGTTTCAAGAATATGTAGCGCCCCGTATAAAGCCACGCGCTAATGCGTACTCGCCCTATGACAAACTAGAAATAAGCTATCTTATCAATGACGTACTAAAGGAAGCTAATCTACCTACCACACTGACAGCTATGGACTTACGGCGTACAGCAGTGACAGAGATGATGGAGGGTGGGGTAGACTTAGCAGGTATCATGCAGGTGACGGGCCACAAGAACGTGGCATCCATCAAGCCTTACATGGTCAACACATTCAGTGGTGCATCCAAGGCACTATCAGCTAGAGGAAACGATGACGATGAACTTAATGACTAGTTTTGATCTCTACTTGCGACATCCAGAAGGCTGTTATGTTTATTTTATATCGGTTGATGGAGAAGACACAACAACAAAGATAGGAATAAGTAAAGACCCTTTTAAGAGAAGGGAGGCATTACAGTGCGCTAATAGTAAACCTCTTAATCTACAGGCATTCTTTGGCCCTTGGTCTGAGCAGAGTGCAAGAGGAATAGAAAAGGAAATACACGAAAGCCTCTGTAAAAAGAAACTACGGGGTGAGTGGTATAATATAGACTATAGAGTATGTTGGCAGTTCTTTGAAACTAAAGAGTGCGGTTACATGAAAGGATTGGATGACGATGAACATTCGTAGTTACGTTGAAGCCCTAAACCTACACGATGGTGACACCTATCGTAATAACTGCCCTGAGTGCAAGGGTAAGGGTACATTCACAGCCATGAACGATGGCGGCACAATGAAGTATAACTGCTACAAGCTAGGCTGTCGGGTGGGTGGCATCTATGAGACAGACATGACAGCAGCAGAGATTATTATGCGTATGAGACCACCGCCTGAGAGAGGCACAGAAGAGGCTGAGACCATGGAAATACCTGCTTACCTAGTCAACCCTACCTTTGAGCATACCAAGCACAAGGATTTTGTTTTGCGCTGGGGTATCCGCGACTATCCTGGCTTGATGTATGATGTTAAACAGGAGCGTGTTGTGTTTCCTATACACTACCGTGGACGTTTGATTGATGCAGTGGGACGTGCAGTAGGTAAGCGCACCATGCCTAAGTGGTATCGCTATACTGGTGAGGCTGATTACTTCACAGTGGGCAGTGGGGATGTCGTATTAATTGTAGAAGATGTCGTTTCTGCAGTAGTTGCAAGCCAGCTGCTACCTAACATCACAGCCTTGGCTATCCTTGGTACATCACTATCCACTAAACACATGGATAAGGTGGGTGAGTATCGAAAGGTAGCCATAGCCCTTGATCCTGATGCCATGGATAAAACTTTACAGTTCAGAAGAGAGATTGAGCTATGGACAGGCGTTGATACAGTTGCTATGAAGCTGTATGATGATATAAAATATAAAGTGCCTGATGATATTAAACTACTAAAGGAAGTATGCAGATGATTAAAGATCATATTAAGTGGGAGGCTGTTGACGAGCTATTTAAGCTGCCAGAACAAAAGTTTAGAGACCTTAAACAGCTTTGGGTGCTAGAGTTTTTCTGCCCTATGGATGGTACAATAACGCAATGTTTTATTAAGCAGGGCGAGGCAGTAAAAGAGTATCATTATCGTTATGGGCATCATTACATGGATGACGTAGGGCCACCTAATCTTTATAAAGCAGAGAGACCTGAACAGGGAACAGTTTGGCAATGGGAGAGATTAACATGATTGAAGCAACTTACATTGAGCATATGGGATCTGACCTGTCTGTAGTAAATGCTGCTAGAGTAAGCTTTGGTAAAAAGAGTGAGCTTGAATGCATAGATATGGTTAAGGGTAAGTATATACTTTCACACAAGGACGATAAACTAATCCAATACCTAGCCAAGCACAAGCACATCAGCCCCTTTGGGCATTGCTTTGCATCCTTCCATGTCAAGGCTCCAGTCTTTGTAGCACGGCAGCTAGTCAAGCATAAGTTCCTACGCTGGAATGAGATTAGCCGTAGGTATGTGGACAGTGAGCCTGAGTTTTACACACCTACAGAATGGCGTGGGCGTAGCGAGGATAAGAAGCAAGGGTCTACGGGGATTATAAAAGTAAGGGGCAGTGTACCTGTAGGTAGAGCTATGTATGCTTGTATTGATGCATATCAGGGTTTACTTAAAGCAGGTGTATGCCCGGAGCAAGCACGTATGGTACTGCCACAGTCTATGATGACTGAGTGGTACTGGTCAGGTAGCTTGGATGCCTTCGCTGACATGTGTAACCTACGCTGTAAGCCTGACACACAAGCAGAGACACGAGTGGTAGCACAACAGATTGACCGTAAGATGATTGAGCTATTCCCTGTATCTTGGGATGCGCTGACGGAGGATGATGATGACTGATAATGAATGGCCCTTAGAGGCAGACTTCACAGATGTTAGACCTATGACACCAGAGGAGCGCAAGGCTGCTCAAGAACGTGACGCAAAGAATGGGAAGAGCAATGATAAAGAGTGAATGGAATCGACTAATAAAAGAACGTGAAGACTTTAAGGAGAGTGTATTGTCAGAGCATACATCAGACATCGTGAATGAACCTACACACTATGCACGGTGGGACATTGAGCCTATCACATACATCATGCGTAATGGCTTTGACTTCTGGCGTGGCAACATTGTTAAGTATGCCAGTCGTGCAGGCTACAAGATGTATGAGGGTAAGACGCAGTTACAAAGTGAGATCATTGACTTAGAGAAAGTTCAACGCTATTGTCAGATGCGTATCAATCAACTTAATGGAGAGGAGAAGCTATGATACCTATAGGTCAACTAAGATTATTACTCACTAAGGCTGGTCTAGAGTTTGTCATCACTCGTGTTGATGGTAACGTGGCACACGTAAATATTCTTGTAGGAGATCAACCAGATGTACACAGTTGAGTTTGAATCAGATGCTTCTGTAATCACAACACTTGATCAGCATGATGAACATGAAGACGTTGAGGTTATACTAGGTGATGATGGTGTTGTATTTATGAGACAGTATGAACCAGAAATGGACGCTTATCAAATGTTAATCATGAGCAGCCAACAATTATTAGATATTATAGCTGCATACAATAGCAAAGAAGGGGCGTATTACTTGGAGTTAAGACATGAGCGATGAAGGTTTGTACTTTTTGATTGGATCTTTATCCATTTATGTGTTAGCCGTACCACTACTATATCACATGGTAGAGCCAGAAGATCCTGAGGAGAATAATTCTGGCCCTATTAGATTTGCACTCATGTGGCCTCTAGTGGCCCTTGAGGTTATATACCGTATAATTGTAGGAGAGAATAACAATGATGGAACTGGCTCTTATTAAAACGTTACTTGACCGTGACTTTTATAATCAACACAAGGGCATTCGTTGCCCCGACAAGATCTTTAGTAAGGATGTACGCAAGATTAAGCAAGCACTAGACAGCGCCATGGAAACATACGATGGCAGCATGAATGTGCAGGACTTGCAGGCTGTGTTCAACCGTATGAACCAGAGCATGACCACCGCCACACGTACAGCATATGATGCACTCTTTCGCCGCATAGATATTGCGGAGCCTATCAAGGAAGAGATAGCACAGGACACACTGTCACATTTATTTCAGCAGCACGTTGGGGATGTTGTGGCTAACCTGGGTTTTGACTACGTGAATGGCACAGAGAATAGCCTTGAGCCACTGCGTCAGCTACTTGAGGAATACAAGAATGACTTTACGCCTAACCTGCGTGTTGACTGGGAAGATGATGACCTTGATACAATCCTAGATGCTACCGCCCTTGAGTCACGTTGGTCATTCAACATACCTACCCTAGCCCGTAAGGTAGAGGGTGTCAGTGGTGGTCACCTTGTTGTGGTAGGCGCACGTCCCAACACAGGTAAGACATCCTTCCACGCCTCTCTTATCGCAGCTGATGGTGGCTTCGCTCATCAAGGCGCACGTTGTATTATCCTCTGCAATGAGGAAGCATACACACGAGTAGCGTCACGTTACGTCAGTGCCTCTGCTAATATGACAATGAAGGAGGTACGAGAGAACCAAGCCCTAGCACGTATGCGCTATGAGCCTGTGCGTAAGAACATCATGTTCAAGGAAAGCACAGGTAAGGGCATGGCATGGGTTGAGTCTGTTGTTAAACAGGAGAAGCCTGATGTTGTTGTTTTAGACATGGGTGACAAGTTCTCTGACATGAAGAGTGAGCGCAGTGACATTACCCTCAAGGCTGCAGCTATCCATGCCCGTAACATTGCTAAACAGTATGACTGTTGTGTGATATGGATGTCACAGTTAAGCGCAGAGGCAGAGGGTAGGACAGATCCTAACCAGTCTATGATGGAAGGCAGCAAGACAGGCAAGGCTGCAGAAGCAGACCTTATGGTACTTATTGGTAAGGCTGCTCAAGTTGAGGGGCAGGATGAAGATCCAGTGCGCTATCTTAACCTTGCAAAGAACAAACTAAACGGGTATCAGGGAAAGATTACTTGTGTGCTAGATGGATCACGTTCTATCTACACGGCTTAGGAGATAGACATGAGACTAGTATTAGACGTTGAGAACAGTGTGACTTGGAGGGATGGCAAGATCTTTAACGATCCCTTTGAGCCTACCAACACGCTGACTCAGGTTGGCATGGTCAATGCTGACAATCACGAAGAGTTACATACTGTAACATTAGATCACAATGAAGCTAAGGATACATCAGGTGCAGGCCGTGCATTGATACAGAGTGTTCTTGACATGACAACCTTGCTCATCATGCACAACGCTAGGCATGACTTAATGTGGCTGTGGGAAAGTGGCTTCACCTATGATGGCCTTATCTATGACACCATGCTTGCAGAGTATTTACTTCTACGTGGGCAGAAGGATGCTATCTCTCTTAGCGCCTGTGCCATACGCCGTGACCTTGCTGAGCAAAAGGAAGACTACCTGTCTACATGTATCAAGAAAGGTATCAACACAAATGAAACTGATCTCAGTAAGCTTAGCCTTTATCTTAGGGCTGACCTGCTCACAACTAGTGAGTTGTTCCACTCTATCGAAGCAGACTACGCTACCCCAGAAAGTAAGTCCCTTCACACAGTCAGAGATGTTACCTTCGATACCTGCAAGACCCTCACCAGAATGTACATGTCAGGAATCAGGGTGGATCTTGAAGAACTAGAAAAAGTTAGAAAGCAGTTTGAGGATGAACGATCAGAGCTAGAGACACGACTTCAAACTAAGGTGCGTGAGCTTATGGGTGACACGCCTATCAATATCAACTCACCAGAGCAGATGTCTCAGGTTGTGTTTAGTGTTCGTATGAATAACAAGAAGGAATGGGCTGGACTGTTTGAGTTCACCAACACACCCGCTGAATTTCGCTCAGCAGTAAACTCCAACAGCCAGCCTATCTATCGTACCAAGGCATTCACCTGCCCTACCTGTGAGGGTTTAGGCAAGACATACAAGACCAAGAAGGATGGCACTAAGTTTGCTAAGCCCAACAAGTGCAAGGACTGTGACACTCGTGGGTTCCAGCTTACTCAGACACAACAGATTGCTGGGTTGCGGTTCTCTGCACCTAGTAAGAAGTGGGTCAGTGCCAATGGGTTCAGTACAAGTAAGGATAAGCTGACACTCCTGATTGGTACAGCCAAGACACACAACAAGGATGAGGCTGTTTCATTCCTGCAAGACTACCTACGCTTCTCTGCTATCAGCAGCTATCTGTCTACGTTTGTGGATGGCATAGGTATTTACTCAAAGGATGATGGTTTCTTACACGCCACGCTCACTCAGAGTGTGACAGCTACTGGACGTTTCAGTGGTAAGGAACCTAACATGCAGAACATGCCACGTGGGGGTACATTCCCTGTTAAGCGTGTGTTTGTGTCTCGCTGGGATGGCGGTTACATATGTGAGTCTGACTTTGCCCAGCTTGAGTTTAGGGCGGCAGCATTCTTGTCACAGGATGAGACTGCTATTGAGGAGATTAACACAGGCTTTGATGTACACAGTTACACAGCCAAGGTTATCTCTGATGCAGGCCAGCCTACAACGCGCCAGCAAGCCAAGGAACATACCTTTGCGCCTCTCTTTGGGGCTACAGGATATGGTAGAAGTAAGGCAGAGGAGGCATACTACATTCAATTCATTGATAAGTATAAGGGGATTGCAGCATGGCATAAGAACTTAGGTGAGGAGGCAATGCGCTTCAATAAGATTACTAACGTATCAGGCAGGCAGTATGCTTTCCCTGACATATCTCGTAGGTCAAACGGGAGTGTAACACACTTCACTATGATCAAGAACTATCCAGTGCAGGGCTTTGCAACAGGTGATGTTGTACCTGTCGTGCTTAATGAGATGTACAGGCGTCTTGAGCCTATGCAATCCTGTCTGGTAAATACTGTACATGACTCAACAGTTATTGATATACACCCTGATGAAGTAGATCAGGTATTAGGTATGGTAAATGATATGAATGAGGGCTTGACTGATCTAGTTGAGTCAGTGTATGGAGTAAGAATGAATGTACCACTATTATTAGAAGCTAAAATCGGGCCAAACTGGCTTGACACAGTGGATGTATGAGGTATAACTAGGTACTCTTTGACTCTATTAAAAGGATATAGAAATGAGCAATGAACTACAAATCGCAGCAGATCGTGGACAGTCTATGGCTGAGCTTATGGGTGTGTCTTCCGCACCAGCACAGCAGGCTACACCATCTATCGCACGTGTCGGTATGATCCACCAGCCTATCATGGGTGAGGTTGAGTTTAACGGTAAGACAATCAAGACAGAGGTTGTACCAATCGGTGCTTTCACTCTAGTCCAGGGTGAGGATAAGGTATACAGCAATGGTATTACCCTACGTATATTTGCTCAACGTAATCAGTGGCAGCGCTGGAACAGTGAGACAGAGGAGATGGAGAAGTCTATCATGTCTAACTCACTCAACGGTGACATGAAGGATAGCGTTGGTGGGTTTAACTTGGGGCGTCCTACTGGATACATTGAAGACTTCCAGTCACTACCTGAGGCTACCAAACAGATCATGCGTACAGTCAAGCGTGTCAAGGTATTCTTTGCCACAGTCACACTAGACAACCCTATCAATGACAAGGGTGAGCCTGTGACAGGTAACTTTACTGATGTGCCTGTGGTCATGGATGTTAAGAACCGTGACTCACTCAAGAGCATTGATGCTGTACTGAATGGCTTGAACCGTAAGAATCTCTTACCTATCATGTCTACCATTAAAATGATGGGTGTAGAGGATAGTATTCCTACAGGTGCTAAGTTTGGTAGGATTGAAGCCAAGCTAGGTAGCAGCGTTGATCTGTCTGACAGTGACAATGATACACTAAAAGACTTCATTGATCTTGTTGAGTACATGAATGGCAAGGTGCTGGATCTACACAATGAGCGTAGCAATAAGGGTATGTCTGCCTCTGATGAGGCTATGGTTAATGACATTCTCAACAACGACTTCATTGAGGTGGAATAATGAATCATCCAGCAGAACTAATGGTCTTTAACTTCTTACAGAAGGCCATGGCTGGTGAAGCAACAATGACGGAGGCGGTAACCAAACAGGTTGCCGCTGACGTTGAGGCAGCTATGGACAAGCAGTTCAACTCAGGCCCACGTGATAACTTCCGACTGCGTATGTCTAACATTGGTAAGCCTAAGTGCCAGCTATGGTTTGAGAAGAATGATCCAGAGGGTAAGACGCCCTTCCCGCCACACTTCCTAATGAATATGATCCTTGGTGATATTGTTGAGGCTGTGTTCAAGGGACTGCTACGTGCAGCAGGGGTAGACTTCAAAGACAATGACAAGGTTGTACTTAACCTGCCTAACGGTCAGAAGATCAAGGGTGAGTATGACATGGAGTTGGATGGGCGTATTGATGATGTTAAGTCTGCATCACCTTGGTCATACGATAACAAGTTTGCATCCTTTGAGACACTCTCTCAGGGTGACAGCTTTGGATATGTGGCACAGCTTGTGGGCTACGCAGAGGCCGCTGGAAAGGATGTAGGTGGCTGGTGGGCAGTGAACAAGGCTAATGGTCACTTCAAGTACGTAGACGCCTCTGAGGTGGACAGAGAAGCCGTGCTGGCTGACATCCAAGCCTTAGCTGATTACATAGATAACGATGAACCGTTTGAGCGTTGCTATGAACCAGTAGAAGAGACATTCTACCGTAAGAAGACAGGCAACTGGGTGCTACCATCATCATGTAAGTTCTGTAGCTTCAAGCACAAGTGCCACACTAGCCTGCAGCCACGGCCTAGCATCCCTAGTAAGTCTAAGAACCCACAAGAGGTAGACTATACTTACATTGCACCTGAGTACTTAGATGGCTAGAAGACATAACTCTCGCTTGTATCGCAGTGGTCTTGAAGTTGAGGCTGCTGCGTACCTCAAGGACAGGCAGAAGATCGTAGCCTATGAAAAGCTAAAGATAGAATGGGAGGATCTAAAGTATCGTACTTACACACCTGACTTTGAATTAGACAATGGTATCATAATAGAAATGAAGGGGTTGTTTTCTTCTGCAGATAGACGTAAACATATAGAGATACAACGTCAGCACCCTACACTAGATATTCGTTTTGTATTTAGTAATGCTAACTCAAAGCTTTACAAGGGCGCTAGAAGTAGGTATTGCGATTGGTGTGATCAGAAGGGTTTCCAATGGGCGCACCGTGTGATACCTGAGCAGTGGCTGAAAGAAAAGGGCAAGCGTATGAAAGAGCAACGTGTCAAAGTAAAGAGGAGAGAATAATGAGCTATGAGATAAAACCTGGTGATATAGCTATTATATTATCTCCTGTAATTGAGGAAGGTGAGTGGACTGGTAACATCAAAACAGGAATGGTGTTTGGTTCCGCTGGTTCTGAGGATGGTATGAGTGCAGCTTTAGATGAAGCGCTTACCATGTCTGCAGCACAGAAATACCTAGAGCTTTACCCTGATGCGTGGGAAGACTTTGTTGATTTAAGAGCAGATATAATGCAAGCCATGTTTCCTGATCAATACGCAGAGGCAGAAGAAGAGTTGGAAGCAGATAGAACCGTTAAAGTAGAAGGTAACGTCTACAGGCTAGGCCGCTGGACAAAGACAGAGGGGAATGCATGAAGAAGTTTAGTATAACCTTTGTTGCTAAGATAGATGACAGTAATAACATACTATCTGCATACGAAGATAATCATGAACAAGACATTCATGACTTGATTACAGATGTTATCTATGACATAGATGATATTGAAATAGAAAACTTAAACGTGAGAGAGAGACAATGATTACTCAGGAAGACATAGACGCATTCGCTGCAATGGCAGACGTTAATACTCAGGATTATTCATACTGGGTTGAAGGTAAGATCGTCACAGAAGGCGAGACACGCTTAGTTGAGAACACACTAGGCTTAGTAGGTGAAGCAGGTGAGGTAGCAGAGAAGATCAAGAAGAAGCTACGTGATTCTACAAAAGTCTCACCAGATGAACTAGTCAAAGAGTTAGGTGATGTAGTGTTCTACGTTACTGCCCTAGCCAATTACTTTAACAGTGACCTAACAGAAGTACTGCAGGCTAACATGGACAAACTAAACAGCCGTGCAAGACGGGGTGTTATTAGAGGATCAGGAGACAATAGATGAGCAACGAATTACCAACAGATTACCAAGCATTCATCCACAAGTCGCGGTACGCAAAATACTTCGACGGTAAAGGGCGTGAGTCATATAGTGAGACAGTATCACGCTATATGAATAATGTAGTAGCTAAAGCAGTAGGGGGTGTAAAGAACAGCCTAATCAAAGACCTTGAGCAAGCTATCCTTGGACAAGAGATTATGCCATCTATGCGGGCAATGATGACAGCAGGCCCAGCGCTTGATCGTGACAACACTGCAGGCTACAACTGTAGCTACTTACCCGTAGATGACCCTAAGTCCTTCGATGAGGCTATGTACATTCTCCTCTGCGGGACTGGAGTTGGATTCTCCGTTGAGCGCCAGTTCATCAGCAAGCTCCCAGAAGTGCCTGAGTTGTTCGAGAGTGAGTCTATCGTTGTCGTTAAGGACAGTAAGGAAGGCTGGGCTAAGGGGTTCCGTCAAGTTCTTGCGCTCCTTTGGGCTGGTGAAATACCTAAGTGGGATGTATCTCAGGTACGCCCTGCAGGTGCAAGGCTTAAAACGTTTGGCGGTAGAGCATCAGGCCCAGCGCCTCTTATAGAACTATTTAACTTTGCTGTATCTACATTCAAGGCTGCACAGGGACGTAAGCTATCATCTATGGAATGTCACGACTTGATGTGCTTTATTGGTCAGATCGTTGTCGTGGGTGGGGTGAGGCGTTCAGCTATGATCTCATTGTCTAATCTTAGTGATGATCGTATGCGATATGCTAAGTCAGGTCAATGGTGGGAGACTGCAGGACACCGTGCCTTGGCTAATAATTCTGTATCATACAGTGAGAAGCCAGACATGGAAACATTCATGCGTGAGTGGTTGTCTCTGGTTGAGTCTAAGTCTGGTGAGCGTGGCATCTTTAATCGTGAAGCATCCAAGAAGCAAGCAGCTAAGTTTGGTAGGCGTGATCCTAACTATGACTTCGGGACTAACCCATGTTCTGAAATAATTTTACGCCCGTATCAATTTTGTAACTTAACGGAGTGTGTTGTACGTGCTACAGATACCATTGATGATCTTGAACGTAAGGTACGCCTAGCTACAATCTTGGGTACAATTCAGTCTACCATGATTAAGTTTCCCTACTTACGTAAGGTATGGCAGAAGAACACAGCAGAAGAGAGGTTGCTTGGCGTGTCTATGACAGGCATCATGGACAACCCTTTAATGACACATGAAAACAGAGGATTGGAGAAGACACTTGAGCATTTACGATCCATCGCTGTGGCTACTAACGCTGAGTGGGCTGAGTTGCTTGGCATCCCTGTCAGTGCTGCTATCAGCTGCGTGAAACCATCGGGTACGGTATCACAACTGGTTGATTCTGCTAGTGGAATACATGCTCGTCACAGCCCCTATTATATCCGTACTGTGCGTGGTGACAATAAAGATCCTCTGACACAGTTCATGATTGATCAGGAAATTCCTAATGAGCCTTGCGTTATGAAGCCTGACTCTACTGTGGTGTTCAGCTTTCCTGTAAAGTCTCCCAGTGGTGCAGTTACACGTAACGACATGACAGCAGTAGAGCAGCTTGAGTTGTGGCTGACGTATCAACGCTCATGGTGTGAGCATAAGCCTAGCGTTACTATCTCTGTACGGGATGCTGAGTGGATGGCTGTGGGTGCATTTGTTTATGAACACTTCGATGAGATGTCAGGTGTATCATTTCTGCCACACTCAGATCATACTTATCAGCAAGCACCTTATCAGGATTGCACCCAAGAGGAGTATGAAGAAATGCTTGCCAAGATGCCAGCTAATATTAATTGGGAGCTACTTAATGAGTACGAGAGTGAAGACAACACAGTATCTATGCAGACGATGGCTTGCTCTGGGGATAGCTGTGAGATAGTAGATCTGGTATGAGCTATGTAGTAATAAGCACAGACAAGTGTGAGTTTTGCGCTAAGGCAAGGGACTTGTTACGAGAAAAACGGGTAGGCTTCACGGCCTACTCACTTAATTCACCAAGTAGTAAATGGCTATTGACACTACTTAAACAAGCAGGTATGAATACCGTACCACAAATCTGGGACAACGAAGGTAATCACATAGGTGGTTATACAGAGTTAGCCCA
>Ga0222717_10000236_pt1 | contig 48590 bp, 37 predicted proteins | sample C33_18DmetaG_FD_165053 | JGI IMG/M metagenome (GOLD analysis project Ga0222717, IMG submission 165053) | Estuarine water microbial communities from San Francisco Bay, California, United States - C33_18D | ecosystem: Environmental > Aquatic > Marine > Unclassified | place: USA: California... | reverse complement strand
TCCTCCCACTCCATCCGTCTACGACGAGCGGCCACGGTATCAAAAAGGAAGCGCATCGCCCCCCAATCATAAGGTTTCGCAGCCTGACGACGGATCAGATGTAAAATCACGGGAATCAAAACACCCGCTAAGCCTGCCAATAGAACTGGATTGCGAAAAAGCATGCTACCTTTTCCTCCTTCCCAGATACCGAACCAGAGCTTCGGAGACCGGAGTCTTAGTTGTCACTGGCACGTAGTCCGCTCGAAGATTTCCGCACACCGACTCAATCGATGCAATAAACTCTTTTAATTTTTTAAGGTAAGCTGCGCGCACCGCCTGAGGATCAATCCGTAACATTTCCTCAACCCCTTCCAAATCATGAAAGCGTTGGAAATTTTGAAATGGGAAACTCAACTCTTCTTCGGCCAGCAAGTGAAAAACTACTAATTCATGCTGACGATAATCAAAATGATGAAGCGCTTCGACAATCTGCTCCGGCTCATCGAAAAGATCACTAATGATGACAACCAGTCCCCGCCTTGGAATTCGTTCCGCTACCTCATTAAGAACTTTGCCAACTCCGGTTTCCTTTCCCGGCTCAGTTCCATGAAGTTCTTCACAAATCCTTCGAACCTGACTCGGCCTATTCTCAGCGCGCATTGACGTGCGTAAGGTGTCATCAAAGGTGACCAACCCTGAAGCATCACCTTGCTTGATGAAGAGATAGGATAGCGCAGCCGCAAGGTACTGACCATATTCAAACTTCGAGAGTTTCGATTCCTGCCCTTTAAAACTCATTGAACCAGAGACGTCCAAAACCATGGTAGCTCTCAAATTGGTCTCTTCAATATACTGCTTAATGACATTGCGATCACTTTTTGCCATTACTCGCCAATCAAGATTTCGCAAATCATCACCAAGTGTATATTCTCGATGTTCAGCAAACTCAACCGAGACCCCTTTATCCGGGCTAGTGTGGCGCCCAGTCAGAGTCCCTTGCTTCCGCAATCTCGAAAGCCACTCAAGGCGGCGGAGCGACCCCACTACCTCGGGAGCAAGCAAACGCATGCACTCGGGCATTTTTAAACGATCTGCATCTTCGGCCATTCCGGTCTTGTAAGTGAAGACTAGATCTTGATGTCGGCATCTTTTCCGCCGAGTTCCTCGATAAGACGCTTAATGATGTCGTCACTCTTCACTCCAGCCGCTTCCGCGTTGAAGGTCGTAAGGACTCGGTGACGCAGCACCGGCAGAGCCACCGCAGCGACATCGACCGTGGTTGCATGAACCCGCCCCCGAAGAACGGCGTGAGCTTTAGCTGCAGAAATTAATGAGATGCCAGCACGAGGACCAGCACCCCAGCCAACCATTTCTTTTACAAAATCAGGCGCTTCACTCGAGCCCGGACGAGTGGCCCGGGCCAGTCTTGCTGCAAAGTCGATGACATGATCGCCAACTGGGACTCGTTTCACAATATTTTGAAGCTGAATGATTTCAGGTCCAGTCATCAGCGGGGAAACTGTTGCTGAGTTTGGGCTAGTCACACGCCGAATTATTTCACGTTCCTCCTCGGCATTCGGGTAATCGACAACAATATTAAAGAGAAAACGATCAAGCTGGGCTTCCGGAAGAGGATAGGTCCCTTCTTGCTCAATCGGATTCTGCGTTGCCAGAACGAAAAATGGATCAGGTAGATCAAGCGTCCGATCACCTACTGTGACGTGACCTTCCTGCATTGCCTCTAAAAGAGCTGCCTGCGTCTTCGGAGGAGTCCGGTTAATCTCATCCGCTAGAACCATACTAGCGAAAAGCGGCCCATTCACGAACCGGAAGCCACGATGACCAGTTTCAGGATTAACCTCAAGCACATCAGTCCCAGTAATATCAGCTGGCATGAGGTCAGGAGTGAACTGAATCCGCTTGTATTGCAGGTCAAGTGCTTGGGAAACAGTCGAAACCAAAAGCGTCTTAGCCAATCCGGGCACCCCTACAAGCAGAGCGTGACCACGACAAAACATTGCCATGAGAACCTGTTCAACAACTTCATGTTGTCCCACAATGACTTGGGCCAATTCATCCTTCATCCTCCCATAGCTCGCGTGGAGCTTTTCAACGGCAGCTTTATCCTCACTCATGTTAGAAATTTCTTACGGAAAAAAGGTCAACTCTCTTACTTATTTCACAAAAAACTACTCCCAGTAGCCGTGACCCCTTGGAGCCTCAGAGAATTGCAAATAATTCACTCTCTTAAAAGCCTTGCCGCCTCCTTCGCGAAGTAAGTCAAGATCATATCAGCCCCTGCACGTTTAATTGCGATCAAACTTTCCATCATGACTGACTCTTCACAAATCCATCCTTCAGCCGATGCACTCTTAATCATAAGATACTCTCCACTCACCTGATAAGCCGCTACCGGCAGTGTCGTGTGCTCTCGTAAGTCACTGATAATATCAAGATAAGCACCTGCTGGCTTCACCATCACAATATCGGCCCCCTCATCTTCATCTAGTAAAAGCTCCCGAAGCGCCTCCCGACGATTTGACGGGTCCATTTGGTAACTCTTTTTATCTCCAGATTTTGGGGCAGACCCTAATGCCCCTCGAAACGGTCCATAATAAGCCGAAGCATACTTTGCCGTGTAGCTGCAAATCGAAATTTTCTGATAGCCCGCCGTATCCAAGGCCCCTCGTAAAGCACCTACCCGACCATCCATCATATCGCTTGGAGCGATGATGTCTGCACCCGCCTCTGCTTGACTCACGGCCTGCTTGCAAAGCATCTCTATCGTTTCATCATTCAAAATTTCCCCCTCCTCAACAATCCCGTCATGCCCATCGATGTTATAAGGATCAAGCGCAACATCAGTCATCACGACAAGCTCGGGGTAGGCTGACTTTAAAGCGCGAATCGCTCGTTGCACTAAGCCTTCATAATTAAAGCATTCCTCGCCCCTTTTCGTTTTTAATGAATGATCAACTGCCGGGAACAATACAACCGCTGGGACTCCAACCGCTAAAGCCTCTCCGGCTTCTTTTACCATCCCATCAAGTGACCAACGTCTACAACCCGGCATCGAGGGGATGACCTCATCCACCTCAAGATCGTGCAAAAACAAAGGGAGCACAAAGTCACCCGGGCTAAGCAAAGTTTCACGGGTCAATGCTCGCAATCCCACGCTTTTTCGGTTGCGCCTTGGTCTAATCGGTAAATCCACACTTGAAGTATAATTTCTAAATTCCAAAATCCGAATCTTAAATTACCTTCCTCCCGTGGCACACACCCCTTTCACCGAACTCCTTCAAGGAGATCTAGCAAGCTTAGAAACGAATCTTCGTAATCTTCTCGGGCCGCACCTCTTGAAAAAAGACCACCTTTCACTCCTCAATCTCGCTTGTGGCCGCGGCGATGAAACAGGCGTCCTGGCAAAGCTCCTCGCCGAAAAATCTAAATCGTCCCACCTTCAAGGGCTCGATATCCGTGCCGCCGAGATTGACCAAGCCAATTCCCGCTGGAAAGAGAAGCTGCAAAAAGCAGGAGAACAAAACACCTCGGTCGACTTCATCACCCATCGTGGAGACCGACTCCTCGAACTAGCCGAAATTAGCACACCCGATATCGCCTTCCTTCGGCATCAAAATTACTGGAACGATAAACCTGTTTGGACCCGGATCTTCGATCAGGCCCTTGAGCGATTAAACGATGATGGATTACTCGTAATCACATCCTACTTCGATAAAGAACACGAGCTCGCTACTGAAGCTCTAAAAAATCTGGGCGCCATCCAAGTTGGCTCCATAATCAACCCCAACTCCCGAGCCCTCTCAGACGCACCCGGTAAGTCAGTCGACAAACACCTAGCCATCTTCCAAAAGAAATAGAGACAAGGTAAATCAATCATGAAATCGTCGGGCGATCGCCTAGCTCGAAGATAGAACAAGCTCTAATCTTTCCTTATTCGGAAAAAGGTTGGATTCAAAATGATTCATGACAAAGGCATAACTCATCCCGGTCTCTACATTTGCAAAACCATAACTCCCGCCGGCCCCTGGGTGACCAAAACAATTCCTATCTGGACCTAGTCCAAGCATTACACCGAAACCAAAAGAATTTTCGACGCGCTGGATTTCATCTAACCCCTTAATCCTTGGCCTAATCAGTTCTTCTAAAAAATCCTGGTGGAGGACCCAGTCATAAAACTTCGCCAAACCTAGAGCGGAGCCAACTCCTCCCATCGCAGGAAAACCGGCCTGCCAAGCTCTTGGCTGATTCATCTGGCTTACCCCAGCAAGATCGGAAGGGGAAGAAAAGGCCAACCTTGTCAATGAACCCTTTGTAAGCAGAGCTTCGTAAAACGGCTTTGGTTCTCCATTTGTTGAAAGTGGCGCTGGCACCAACTCGGCCACCCGTGAAAATTGCTCCTCCGGTAATCCTATCCAAAAATCAATCCCTTCCGGTGCCGCAATTTCATCTCTCCAAAAATGCCCCAACGCGCGTCCGTCGACCCGGCGCACAATTTCATCGGCCAAAAATCCGATTGTCCTTGGATGATAGCCATGCGTCCCCACTGACCACAATGGATCTTGATTTTCGAGGGAGGCAATGACCGCTTCCCGATCCCAAATCGAAGCCTTCTCGTGTAATCCGGCATAGCCCCCTTGATGGGAAAACATCTCTTCAAAAGTCAAATTTCCTGCCCCCAATTCTGGCCACACCCCCTCGACTAACGATTCTCCATTCATCCCGATACGGTGAAGTGCCATCAGGACACAAACCGCCATTGGCCCCTTTGTCGCCGACCAAACTGGAGCAATCGTTTTCTCCGTCCAAACTTTCGTTCGATGCCGATCCGAAAACCCTTCATGCCGCGAGACTAACTCCTTACAATCTTTCATGGCCACAAAGGACCAACCAATTTCGCCCTTCATAAATCCAACTCTCCCTGGATATCACCTCCATTTACATCAATTACTTCAGCCAATGAAGTCGAGACTATCCGGCACTCCACCATTGAGACACCAACCTCAAATACTTGGGCCACCGCAGCTTGATAGCTCATCATCTGCTCGAGATAACGCACCACCAAATCAGAAGACGACTTCACTACATCCGTCTTAAAATCAATAACTTCTATCCGTGAGATCTCACCATCCTCCCTATAAAGATGCAAGCGATCGACCACGCCACTCATCCATTTATTTTGATAAATCAATTCAAAGGCCTGCTCGCGATAAAGCTCACCTCCATCGTTCTCAAAGACTTTGTGAATTGCTTCCGCTTTCAAAGAATCTTCCACGATTTTTCCGGCAGCAGAAAAGGATTGCGCCGGGACTTCGCCCGGAGATAACCATCCGATTTTTTCGAACAAGCGATGAACTTCGACACCTAACCGTCGACCAGTTCCACCTCCTTTAGCAGCCGCCCCCTTCTCCGAAGACGGGCTCATTCGACTTCTCCTGGGTTTTCCCTCGGGTAATTTTAAAACCCTACCTCCTTCTATTTTCTTTGAGCTAGGAACACTCGTGCTCCAATCCGGGTCTGATCCGATTAATTCTAAACCGGTCGACTGTCTAACCAGATTGGCCGGGGTCGCATGCCTTTCTCCCGCTGGTTTTCCTCTTCGCGCCGCGGGCTCCTCGGGCAAGAAGACATAAAGACCACGCTTAGCCCTCGTTAAAGCTACATACAGCAAACAGAGCGTCTCGTATTTTTGTGACTCAGCCCAACGTTCATATGCGGCCTTTGTTTCTGGATGTGCAAGATAGGCCCATTTTCCAGGAACCTGCAGCAACCAGTCGACTCCTCGCGCGACTTTGAAATCACCCGCGTTGGGAACCTGCAAGCGATCCGGCAACTCTGGCAACATCACAACATCAAACCCGAGTCCCTTTGACTTGTGAATCGTCATCACCTGAATCGCAGCGACTCCAGGAGCTTGGTTAACCTGCAATCCACGAATCCAATTTGCAGCCGCTCGTGGACACGCTTCACCGGTCCGATCAAACTCCGCTAAGGCAGCGATAAAATCCTCTGCTCGACGACGTCCGTATAGCTCCAAACGCCCCCACTCCGGAGCAACCAAGGCACTCACAAAACGAGCAAAACCTATTCCTTGAATCTCCCTCAATACCCCATCCCAACGTCGTCCCCAGCCCTCTCCATACTTCTCGAGAGTCACCATCACCGGAGACATCGCGAGCACCTCTCGACTGTAATCGTTAGCGGGATTTGCCAGCCACTCAATGAGGTGCTTGATCACCACTCCCACCGCATGATCCGATCCCGGCTCCCGCTGTCCGGCCTCGATTACATCGAAGCCTTCCGCTCGCAACAATTCGGCATACTTCTTCACCTGATCACCCTTTCGAACCAATACGCCGCAACTCAACTCTTTCTCACCAATTCCGAGCCTCCGAAGTTCCGAGACCAAAGCCTCTCCTTCCTCATCTTTTGACACCTCGACCACCTTCGCTTCACCCGTCACCCCTGGCTTGGCCGACTCATGATCCTTCCATTTCCATTCCTCGCGAACAGCCTTACCAAAAAGATCTTCAATCAGCCCAAGGTTGCCGCAAACAGCATTCACTAACGCCAGCACCGCCGAGCATGATCGCCATGAGACATCCATAGGCTCGATCTCTAAACCATCTTGATAGCGTCGGAGAACATCATCGAAGAGACTGACATCTCCACCACGCCAAGCATAAATACCCTGCTTACGATCACCCACCACGAAGAAGCTACCCTCCGGATCAGCCACGGCTTCATCGATGAGAGGCTCTAGTCCCCGCCACTCTGCTCGACTTGTGTCTTGGAATTCATCGAGTAACCAGTGGTCATACCGACCGTCGAGGCGATAATCTATTAACTCACGACGCAACCGTGCCCCTTCGCTCTGGCTCCATTTACCTAGAAGAATCTTCACGTCATCAAAGCTCAGAAGACCCCGCTTACGTAACTGCTCGCCGTGCTCGTGGTCCACCTGCTCCATTAATTCTCCGATCGCCTGGGTCTTGGAAACCGCACTCGCCAATTCACATCCGATCGCCAAGCGGAACAACTGCTGCCAAATCTTCCATTGTTCCAAAGAAATCGTAAGCATCTTACGACCATCCTTCACCTCCACTGGCCCGGGCTCATCAAGCACCTCTAACAAGCGCTTTCCAAAGGTATTCATCGCCAGTGATTTTCCCACAACGTGATCACGAAAGGTGTCCAGCATGCCATTCCACGTCTTTCCTTGGGAATCATCACGTAAAGCCGTAATCAATCCATCTTTCTGGCCAATCCAATCTTCTGCCTGGGGCAAATTTGAAAACACCCCGGCATTCCCGAATACTTCCTTTCCCGCGCCTGATTTCCAGATCCGGTGCCAGGTCTCGATAAACTCTTCCAATGCCCGCTGCACTCCTTGTTGTCCCTGGCCTAAGCTTGCTTTTCTAAAAGCATGAAAAAACTCCTGTCGCTCCCTCAAACCATCCCGCAAGACACCTTGCAAAATCTCCGCTTGAGCCGTCTTCAATCGTTCGCCTTCCAGCAAATCAAAGGCTCCTCCAGTTAAGCCCAGCTCATACTGAAAACCTCTTACAATCCTAGAAAAGAATCCATCGAGCGTCGTAAACTGAATTTGAGGCAAGGCCCGAATTACTTTCTCGAGGACTGCAGGTAAATCGATCGTCGCGCGAATGCCTTCACACACCGACTTCGCTTCCTTGGGATCCAAACTCCCCTTAGCCAACTTCGTAAGCACCGAGTCGGCAAACTCTCCCGCTGCCTTGCGAGTAAAGGTCAGCGCCACAATCCGCTCCGGCTCCACTCCTTCCTTCCCGATTTTTCCAATGACCCGGTTTCCCAATTGATAAGTCTTCCCTGATCCTGCCGAGGCGAGAATCAAAAGATTTTTAGCCAAGATTTCTTTCACTCCAAACCTCCTTTCCCAGAAAAAGCTTCCGCAAGCTCACGACCAAAAGCTAGGTCTTCAAAGTCGTCATAAGTGACCTTCTCCGCGGGAGGCCAAAAGATCTCCTGCTGAACCTGCCCGACGATCCACTCAGCACACCGACGGGCCGACACCTTCTCTTCCTCACCAAAACCATCCCATGGCGTGACCTTTACATTCGCCTCATCCTGACCCAACGCAAAGTATCCAATCTCATCAACTTTGCCAAAGGCATCAGCATAAAATGGCACCTGTAAATTAGTCCAGATCGCCCCGCCCGGAGCCACCACTTCCTCGACTCTCAAATGCGCAGGAGGATCATTTCGAAACTTTCGCTGATGTTCACGCACCACATCCTTAGCTTCCTTGCTGCTTTTATAATCCAAAACCCTCACTCTACCATCGTCGTTCTTCTCAATTCGATCAATCTGACCGCTCACGGTTGCTCCCCCGATTTCCAACTCGAAGTTTTTTTCCACTTCAACAATGCGCCATCCTTGAGCTCGAATCTTTGCCTGCTCTTCAGAAAACCACCCCAACCGTAAACGCATCGATTCAACCTGTAAGGAAACGGCCAAGGGCAATTCCTCACCAAAGTGTCGAGACACCAGTTCATCAAGAGATTGCTCGAGCCAATTACGGATCTTCGCCGCATCAGCCGAATCCCGCAACACCTTGTCGCGTCCCCAACTTTCCAGCACATCATGAATGACATTCCCGAAGTCTCGATGGTTCCACTCCACCCGCTCGGGTTCCGGTTCATTCATTCCCAAAACCCGCTGTAAGTAATAGCGAAATGGACAGGCTAGGTATTTGGAAAACGCCGTCACTGACATTCTTGCCTTCGGTGATTTCTCGCGTGGATTCCATTTCCAATGATCTTCCAAAGCCCACGCCACGCCCGAGTCGGCAGGCTCTACCTCAGCAAAGAGCAGACTCACAATCTGTGCCAGAGATTCACCTTTCGCAGTCAAAAGGAGTCGCGAAGGCATCAAAACATCACCTCCCTGCGACGATTTGCCAGCGATCAAGTCTACTCGCCCACTCTCCCGACGCACCTCAAGAAGAGCATACAAGAGATAGGCATCTCTTGCTGCTCGACTTTCCTCACGAGACAATCCCAGCGCCTCGCGCGCACTTTCTGGCAACCATGTATCGCTGCTCGCTCTCCCCGGGACGCAGCCCTCGTTCATTCCACAAATCACCAGATGACTCGCTGGATCATGGAGCAATTCTAACCACCCTTGCACATCGAGAACTCTCTCGTCTGGAGCCTCCTCCGGCACCGGCCCAAGGTCCTGCAATAACAGCTCAATCCAAAAGACGGGCGGGCGCTTCACCTCCTGGGCCGCCCCCACAGTCTCATCCAACCAATCTAAAAGCCCCGCTTCATCATTCCGATCAATTCGCCCGGCCAAAGAGCGCATTCCTTGATGGAAACCCTGACTCAAAAACCTCTTTCGGAGTCCTGAAAAATTCGACATCACCTGTTCGGCTACGACCGCTGATTTGAGTTGATGATCCAGTCTCTTTCGCTTGCTCTCGGTATTCGCTTGCTCCAACGAATTAGCAATTAACTGGCGCGCCCGAGAAACATCAGAAAGATCACGAACGAGATGAGAATCGAGCAAAGAGGAAAGCGCCTCAACTTGCTGCGAACGGATTCCTTCGACCAAAGATCTTCCCTGGTCAAAAGCCAACATATCCACCACCTCCTTCACTCCTGGGTTTTGTAAATAGCGCCTCCAGCAACTCAACCATCCCACGAGAGACGAAGGCAGCGAAGCCCCTGGGTCGTGGATGACCCATCCTGCTCGTTCAAATGCTCTCACAAGTTCGGCCGCGATTTGTTCATCAGCCGTGCCTAACCCAATATTATTACATTCCGATTCAGCTTCGACGACTTTGGTGACTGCTAAAACCGCCTGTTGGCTCGGATCGCCCGTCAAAGTGACGCCCCCAGTTTTTGGCCACTGGATTTCTTGCCTATTCCACTCCAAACCAGGGCGCCCCCATTCATCCACTCTTGGATCAGGGACGAGGACATTTACCATGATTTCAATCTTTTCAAAAAACCGAATCAACACAGGCGGAAGATCCAACACGCCAGCGATCACCACCCTTGAAATGCCTTCCGGAAATTCCAAATTTCCCAATGCCAGTCGAGTCGATTTACTCTCGTAACCCCAATTCTTTAGATGGTTTTCCACCTCTCTTTCCAAGCTCGCTAACTGCTCCCAACGATCATGCTCAAGCGCACTTACCCGACGAGCAGCCTCACTCAACGTTAAGCCATTTTCTTGGAGACTTTTACGGAGTTCGACGAAGGCTTTCGCCAGCCCCAAGCCCCAACCGGGTCCGTCACTCGCTGGCGATTCCGGGAAAATCGCTTCGTAATTCTCCCAGTCTTCCACACTTTCAAGCGCTTCAGTCCAAGCGAGAACCTCCACCGAATCCGCAGCTGTGTCCTCTATTTGCAAAAGAGCTCCGGTCGTAACAACCCTCGGAGCGAGAAGAGCACCACGCTCCGCCAAACCCTGCCTCAATCGCCGACCACTCTCGGCTGTGGGCACGAGAATAAGAAATTTTGGCAATTCTTCCTTCTTTTCTAAAAGCCAATCAACGACCGCCGTCCCATAGGGCTTCGAAAAGAGAAAAGAAGTGGTCTCAGCAGGCATGACGGAACCTTCCTCAATCGTTTAGCTGGATCCAATCTCAATCCTTCGCCAAACGAAAAAATCCCCTCGAAAACCTGATACGATAATGGCAATCTCCGTTCCATGGCAGAACGAACTAGTCCCTAAAAAGCCGTCGGATTCTTATTTATTCCCTTTTTTAATTTCTATTGAATGTTTGGAGGATATTTCGGTTGGTCATTAGATTGTTATCGGATTCGTAACAACCACTCCAATTTAACATCCATGCCAACGGTCTCCGAGGGTCTCTTCCTCTCTGGGCCCATTTTTCTCGTTACGAGCGTCCCCCTGATCAGAGTGTTAGGTCTTGCCTATCCCTTTATCTTTCTCAATATTATCGCCGTGACTTGTAAGGTTGTTAATGCGACGGCTGACGCTTCCCAAGGGTGAGGATAGACGATCTCAATCAGACTTACTTACCATGACCTTCGCGCGCAATCCTACTGTATTCTTTCATCTTAAGCTTCCCAACTCATGCCCACCCAAATCGGTCTCATCTCGCTCGGCTGCGCAAAGAATCTCATCGACTCCGAAATCATGCTCGGTCATCTGCAAGATGAAGGGATGACGCTTGTTCCGGACCCGGAGCTCGCCGATGCACTTATAATAAACACCTGTTCCTTCATCGATGTTGCCAAAGACGAATCGGTTGGGACAATTATTGAAGCCGTTAACGCGCGGCAAGAAGACCCAGCACGCGAAAAACAAAAAATCATCGTTGCAGGCTGTCTTTCTCAACGATTTCAAAAAGACCTTCCCGGCCTTCTTCCAGAAGTCGACGCCTTCATTGGTCTAGATCAAGTGACCGAGGTTGCCTCCATTGTCAGAAAAACCCTCAACCGGGATCTTGAAGAAGATGGCTCTCTCGACACGGTCACCGAAAAATCGCGCTACATCCCAGACTACACCACGCCACGATTCCGGCTCACCCCGCAACACATGGCCTACATTAAGATCGCTGAGGGCTGCAACCACACTTGCGCCTTCTGTATCATCCCCAAAATCCGTGGCCAGCATCGCTCTCGCACTGAAGAATCTATTGTTCGAGAAGCGAAGGGCTTGATCGCCCAAGGTGTGAAGGAAATCAATCTAATCTCCCAAGACACCACCTACTTCGGGATGGACAAATGGCAGGGACTTGGCAACCGACCGAAGCCAACGTCTGGAGTCGATTCCACCCGAGGTGAATCTCTCTCAACTCTTCTTCGTGCCCTAGACGGTCTTGAAGGCGATTTCTGGATTCGTCTCCTCTATACCCATCCTGCCCATTGGTCTGACGAACTGATTCAAACGATCGCCGAGTGCCCAAAAATCGCTCGCTATGTTGATATCCCACTCCAGCACATCTCAAATCACATGCTTGATAAGATGAATCGGAAAACCGATGGGAAATACATTCGTGATCTTTTAAAGAGAATGCGCGATGGTATCCCCGACCTTTCCATAAGGACTACTTTCATCACCGGCTTTCCAGAGGAGACCGATGAAGATCACCAAGAGCTTCTGGAATTTATAAAAGACTTTAAATTCGAGCGTTGCGGCATCTTCCAATACTCAAAGGAAGAAGGAACTCGTGCCCATAAAATGGAAGGTCACGTTCACCACGCAACCAAGAAAAAGCGCCATCGCGAGCTCAGCTCAGCGATCGATGAGGTGGCCGGAGAAATCAACGAGGCCCAGCTAGGCAAGAAAAAGCGCGTTCTTGTAGAAGAGGAGGGAATCGCACGATCAATGTGGGACGCTCCAGACATCGATGGACGGATCTTCGTCCCTATTGACTCCAGAGTTGGGGAATTTCTTGAAGTCGAGATCAAAGATCACCGTGGCTACGATCTTGTTGCCAAATAAGTCACACATCTTTGTAAGACTTAACCACGAGCTCACTGAGGAACTTATCCGGATCATTCACCGCCGTCTCGGTCAGGATGAATTCTGCCTGTCCCGTATTTTTTTGGATGAGTTTTAAGCCAAATTGGTAATCCTTAAAGTGCTGCCGGGCGACCTGAAAGACACTTCGTGCCTGTTCACCAGCCATCTTCACGAGCTTAGCAACCGCCTCGTCAGTAAGCTTGATCACAACGCCGTGCTTCACCTTAAACTCACGGATGAAAGCCTCCACTTCTTGGCGAGCCTTTTCGACCACTAATTCTTGTCCCAACTCCCGGTAATCCCCGAGGTGCTTTTCTCGATTCTCGATTAAATCGTCATCTAATACGAGTTCGGTCACCGAGGTTCCTGGCAGCTCATATTTAAAATCGCGCAAGATCCGCTCACCAACAGTCATCAGGCCACGGGCACCCGTTTTTTCATCTGCCGCCATTTCAGCAATCTTGGTAATCCCGGAATCCCTCACCTTGAGATCGATCCCATAAGCCTCAAACTCGCGCTCATACTGACGTAAAAGACTCCCCTCAGAATACTTTAAAATGGCCTCCAAATCGTTAGCCTCTAAGTGCTCGCAAACCACACGGACAGGAATCCGCCCAATAAATTCAGCTTCAAATCCAAAATCGATGTAGTCCTGAGTCGTGACGTGCTTGAACAGCTCGTTATCCATCATCGGCTCAGCCTGTTCTGTCGAAAATCCGATTTGCGCAGCTTGGCTTCGCTTTCGAACAATCTTCTCTAGCCCAGAAAATGCCCCGCTAACGATGAACAAAATGTGTTTGGTGTTAATGCTATCTTTGTTCTTTTTGCCATTCTGCATGTCCATCATGGCCATCATTTGACCCCGCATATCTTGAGGGTTCCGTAGCGGGACTTCGGTTTCCTCCATCAATTTCAAGAGAGTCGTCTGGACACCCCGCCCGCTCACATCTCGGCCGATCATTCCTCCACCTCCACTTGAAGCTAACTTGTCCACTTCATCGATATAGATAATTCCATACTCAGCCAAAGAAACATCGCCATTCGCTTTGGAAACCAATTCACGAACGAGATCATCGACATCCCCCCCGACATAACCAGTCTCGGAAAACTTGGTTGCGTCAGCCTTTACAAACGGAACACCAATTAATTCGGCAATATGCTTCACCAGGTAGGTTTTCCCAACTCCTGTTGGACCCACAACCATAACATTTTGCTTTTGCAGCTCAAGTTTCTCACCTTCCTCCTCTTGTGATTTGAGGGTCTTAACGTGATTGTAGTGATCACAAACTGCGATCGAGAGAGCTTTCTTAGCCTCATCCTGACGAATCACAAAACGGTCAAGATGCGCTTTAATATCGCGTGGCAAGAGATCAAATTCGAAAATATCGTCTATCACTGGCTCCACAAAACCCTCCTCCGCACCTTTCGTTTCGGCGGTAAATGAAGAAGAATCCGCACCAGTGAAAGAAAATCCCCCTTTCCCTAATTGGCCAAACATTCCTTCGAGAGTTTTCTTAATTTCCTCAGGATCAGGATAACTTGGTTCCTTGGGGCCGCCTTTATCATCATCGCTCATAATTGTAATATCGGCAGCAATGGAACCGGGGCAAGAGTGAATTTTAAGACTCTTTTTGCGCAATCCTCCAATTTAGTTCTTCATCGAAACCAAATAGGAGATGAGGTGATTAAACTCATCAACCGTAAGCATCGAAGCGAGTCCGGCAGGCATCATAGATTGTGGTTGATGATCCCGCTTAGCAATCATGCCTTCTCTTAGCTGTGTCACGATGCCTGCAATATTTCGAATATCGATCACACCATCTTCCTCGCGAGTTACAAAACCCATATGGGCTGTTTTGTCCTTCATTGTTATGAGTTCCGTTTGGAATCCCTGTGCAACGACCGCGTTAGGATCGAGAATAGACTGAATGAGATAATCTTTAGTGAACTTGCTACCGGCAGACCCGAGATATGGCCCCTTTTGAACTGCTTTTTGATCGACTGCATGGCAAGCAATACAACCTTGGCGAGTATAGATTTTCTCGCCCATGACCGCATCACCAGTAGCTGCTATCGCCAACTTGGTGATTTCCGCAGGCTCGAGATTAACCAGTTTTTTTCCAGCACTTGCTTTGGCCGACGCGATCAGCCTCTTGGCACGCTCCGCAGCTTCAATTAAGGTATCGTTGTCGCTATCGATAGCATTTTCTATCTGCCTATCAAACCCAGGCAAAAGAAGATCAGCAAGAGCAAGAAACAAGCCCTCCTCTCGTGGATTCTTTTCGATCATATTGAGAATGGGTGTCTTTTGATTCTCTTTGATAAGGGGACTTTGCGTGAAAATCAGGAGCGTTCTCCAAGCAACTCTACTTTCCGATTTATTGCCCTTAGCAGCTACCTTACGAAGGACTTTCGTGGAAAGAATGAGAGCTGGCTGGTTCACAAAATCATTCAGCTCAAGCTCCACTTCGGCAGGCTTAACACCCTGATCAAGCCACGTCCCGAGGATCTCTACTTGATTTGCGACGGTCTTCCCCTCGAGACGCCCCAGCGCTCGATAGGCCGACACCCTTTCCTCCCAGAGCCGCCTCTTATCCTTAGCCGCACCAGTCAGGATTCTAATTTGAGATTCATCAGGAGTGGGTGTCGCAAGCGCAATCACAAAAGGATCCTGTTTACCCAAACTAAGTTCAGAAACCGGCACACGGTTGATGCCAAGAATACCGAGCATTTTCGACTGATCGGTTTTAGCCAGTTGATTAAAAACATTCTCAAGTGCCGCTTTAATATTAGGAGTCTCTTCCCAAGTTTCAGGCGCAAAATAAGGACCTCGATCATCTGGACGAGTTCCCCACCAGGCTTTGAGATCCCACTCTGCTTCACGATGAAAAAGTCGAGCAAGAATCTCGATGAGCCCCAGTCGCTCGCTTCCTTTGGATTGTTGTAAGCTAGCTGCAACTCCAGAAACAACCTCTGATCGATGAAGTCGCATCAAAGCGAGACGGGCTGTTTTCCTATTTACGTGGGACAGAAGGCTTTCCACATCGCCAATCTTTACCAGTGCACCAACAGCAGTGTTTTGAATGCGTGGATCCTGAGCTTCAGTCAATGCCTTCAGGATTTGCGCGGTCGCATTTTTTGCTGGATTACCGATCCTCATCAGAAACACCACAGCCTGCAGGCGAGTTCGTTCATCGCCGGATTGCAGAGCTCCCTCAACCAAACTAAGGGTATCACTAGAAATCTCTCCACTAAGGTCACCCGCAGCCCGGGTAAGATACTGCTGAATCTCCTTAAGATCCTTCCAATCCTTTGCGAAGATTTGAAGGAATTGATCTGCAGTCATCTCCTTCATTTGGGAAAGAGTGAAAATTGCGGCGATTCGAGATTCGATGCTCAAACGCGAGTCCTTAACTAGAATAGTGAGAGGCTTTATTGATCCAGTCTCAGCTTTGGCCAAGAGCACACGCTGAACCTCAAGCCTCCGCACGGCTGAAGAGCTCTTAAGTTGCAAAACTAATTCAGAGGTCGACATCCCTCTAAGCTCTGGGAAGGGCTGACCCTCCAGGCCATTTTTGGTGAGCTTCTGCACCATCCCAACCTTCTTTCCTTTACCTGCGAACTTGAATCTCCCACCCCGCCAATCACAGACAAAAAGATTACCGGATCCATCGACATCAATATCAATCGCCCGGGGGAGATTCATGTAAACACTTTCCTTGAGTGAGTAGCTCGCTCCTTTTTCGGAAACCTTGTCATTGTATATCTTTCCTGTTGTCCAATCGCAGGTCAGAAGAAGTTCATCGTGTCCAGGCTCCGCCAAATAAAGAGCACCCGTTCCACTTCCCCCACCTAAATCGAGGATTGGCTTCACAGCCTCATCGGTGAAATTCTTGTAAAGACGGGGATATCCATGCTCCGAACCATTAGTGAGGTGATGCACACGGATATTCCATCCCTTCCCATCGTTCGTATTATCTCTCGTGAAGAGGTCGAGTTTCGGGCTGATTGCAATATCACAAATGTTGCGCGTGTGATAAGAATAAATTTCAAGGTCACTCCCATCGGGCCTAACCCGAGCCACTCCACCACCACGCAAAGTCACCACTTTGCCATCAGCTCCCTTTGTCGCTTCCATCCCAAAATCGCCGACTGCAATGTAAAGCCATCCGTCAATACCCATCCGGCACCCATTTGTGGTATGATCGGAGCCGCGAGGATGCCTTAAGCCAAATCCAATATTTTCGAGCAAGACCTTATGCTCGTCTGCAACTCCGTCGCCCGTCGTATCGCGAAAGGAACTCAAAAAAGGTGGGTGAATCAGGTAGAGGGTGTCCTTAACAAAGTGCCCCCCACGCGGGCTGTCAACATTGGGAACATAGTCCTTAAATTGATCAGCTTTACCGTCACCGTTTGTATCACGGCAGGAAACAATCTTCCCCATATTCTTTTCCTTACCGAGAGAACCATTTCTATCGACTGAAACATAGACAGTCCCATCAGCCGCAGCAGTGAGAGCAGTCGGGTAGTCAACATCGAAAGGTTCAGCCCAATTTGAAATTTCATAACCATCAGGAAGCGCAATAGCTGGCGCAGACAGCAAAAGGAAAACGAGGGGGTTTTTCATGACATTTTGAGCGCAGCTCCTGCGCGATAGCCAGATTGTTCCTTCCAATCGCCTCTTGATCAAATCATTCTTTGCTCATGCGCAAAGCTTTCCTCCTCGGAGCCGGACTAGGAACCCGGCTCCAGCCGCTGACCGAAACTCTTCCCAAACCACTCATCCCATTTGCCAACCGCCCCCTGATTACCCACGCCCTTGACCATTGCCTCCAAGCCGGAATCACCGACTTTGCCATCAACACGCACCATCTACACGAGACCTGGGACAGGTTCTTTCCCAACGGCAAATATCGAGACGCTAATCTCACCTTTTTCCATGAGCCAGAACTCCTAGAAACTGGCGGTGGAATTAAAAATATCACCGATTGGATCAAGGATGACCCTGTCTTGGTCTACAATGGTGATATTATCACCGATTTCCCGATTGATCGCCTCATGACAGGCCATATGGCCTCTAACAACACCGCAACTTTGGCAGTGCAAAATCATGGACCAGATTTGCGAATAACCGTAGATGGTCACCGTGTGACAGATGTCCGTGGCTTAATTCATCAACAGCAAGGAACACATCAGTTTACGGGGATTTACGTGATCGACCCCGAGATCCTCGAACTAATTCCGCCAAACGAAAAGATTTCTATTATTCCAGCCTTCGTAGAACTGATCAAACAAGGCGAACTGGGAGCATATCACGTTAAGGGCCATCCAAAGTGGCTGGACCTCGGGACGCGTGAAACATATCTGAAAGCAAGTCTTGCCATTCCGCCCAAAGTATCGAGAGAGGCTCGCATATCTGAGACAGCTAACATTCAAAATTCATGGGTCGCTCAGAATGCCATTGTTGAGTCAGGTTCCATCATCAAGGACAGCATCCTCTGGCCGGATACTCATGTTTTGCAGGATGCGGAATTGACAAATTGCATCGTTCACAGCAATTCCCCAACATCGGGCGTGCATAAGAGCGCCGATCTCTAAAATTTCGCCTTACTAAAGATGCCTGCCGACACCCTGCTTACCGCCGTTCGAGCCCACCTAGATCTCGCGCCAACCCACCGCGTCCTCATGGAGCCGATCCAAAAGGGCGCTTCGGGGCGGACCATCATTCGAATCAGTCCGGACGACTACCCCAGTTTTATTGGCATTCACTATACTCTCGAACGATCAGATAATGCCAACTTTCTACCTGTTGCTGAATTCCTGAAGGAGGCTGGCCTAAATATTCCGGATGTCCTTTACGATAACACCCGACGCCAAGTAGCGCTCATTGAGGATCTAGGCGATCAGGATCTCCTCAGCCTTAAAGATGCTCCATTCGAGGAGCGTGAACCCTACTACCGCTCCGCTTTCGAACAACTCGACAAGCTTCTCTACACTCGCCCACCCAAAGACTTTGATCTGCAACCTATCTTCGATGAGCCCCTGTATCGTTGGGAGCAGGAATATTTCTTCGAGCACTTTATCGAAACTCACCTCGGCAAGGATTCGTCGGCTCTTTCTGAAAACCCGATCCTCCAAGGTCTCGCCAAACGGATCGGCGCTACAGCACCTCACATGGTACATCGCGATTTTCAGTCCCAAAATCTCATGCTTAATAGCGGAACCACCTACCTAATCGATTTTCAGGGGCTACGCATGGGACGTCAGGAATATGACCTCGCCTCGCTGCTTTACGACCCCTACATGAATCACTCACCCGAGGATCGTCGAAAGCTTCTCGAGCTCTGGGAAGAGGTTTGCGAGGAAGAGCCTATTGAACCTATTCTTAAAGACTGTGCAGCCCAGAGGCTTATGCAGGCGCTAGGAGCCTTTTCCAACATTGGCCACAACGAGAATGACAAATGGTATCTTGCTCAAATTCCTGCTGCCGTTGGCTTCCTCAAAGAGGTTATCGATGACACCCCATTGGAAGACGCGCTGGGTCCTTTCCTCGACTAGAAGTAATAATCGTGCTAAGTCACTGCCCTACCTATGCCATCTCTGCGGCCTTCTCTGTCATTTCTTCTTCCGCTTATCGCAGGCGGAGGATTGCTGACCAAATTGCCGGAAATCGCCCCCCTTGTCCGCATTGAACTGTCCTCCTTCCTCTTTCCCGAGCGCTTTCAAAAAGATTATTCATTTGTGGACCGGAGTGAGTCTAAGAAATTTCAACTGACCTGCCTAGACTTCACGCCCGATCCTGAAGCTAACCTTAACATTAAGAGCTACTTACTCGACAAGGAATCTTTAGATATCATGGGATCCGACGGAGGCAGCTCCATCGAATGGGCACAATTTCTCGCTCAAACACGACTTGATGATGATCGCCTTACCGTCATTACCTCGTCTCTCTCCTGGGACGATGCATCAGAGCTAGCCATTCTTGCCTTACAAGGACAAGTTGACGAAACCCCCTCCTTGGTAATTGGTCTTCAAGCAGAATTTATCAACTCTGAAGCCCCGCTCCCGGAATACCTCAAACCCTCTATTATCCCACTCAAAATTCCCGCTGGATTTGATCTTCCCAAAATTGACCACATCCGGCGTCCTTCTTCGATTAACTCTAGTTCTTTTGGAATCTCCGAAATAAGGGGCCTGAAATTAGAATCTGACGGAGATCAAAAACTCGTTCCAATGCTCGTTCGCTGGGACAATCAGATTCTACCGACTCTCACTCTTGCTAGTATTCTAAAATCTCAACGTCTAAAATCTGGAGACCTTATTTTAGAAAAGGACGGCTACCTTCGCCTGGGAAGCGAAAGTGTTATTTTAAAGCTAGACCAAAAAGGCCGAGCTGCTCTTCCAAGCAATGAGCAAGAGCAAAAATCCGCTTCAACTCTTCAAATCTACCCTGAACAAGCTGAAACCTATAAAATCATCACTCCTTCCAGCGCCCCAAAGTCAACCTACGGCCTAGAAGGTCAAATTCGACAGGCCCTCTCCCAAAAAGCCGTTCACAAACTCACCTACAAACGCTGGTCATTACCTTTCGAACTTGCCTTACTCCTGACTCTCGTTTCGCTTCTCCATATCCGAAGGATATGGAGCGAACCTTTTATCCTCATTTGCGTGATCGGAGGATCAGTCCTAGCAGGAAAATGGATGCTCCTCTCCCCCCTAGTGTTGATAATTATCACCTTCCACCTCTGCCCGAGGGGCTCCTCCCCGCGACAGAAACACTGAAGATCTTCCTTTCCTCTTCCCCCGCAACCGCGAAAACGTTACTTCATTGCCATGCGTGATGACGTGAAGCAATTGCTCGCCCTTCAGAACACCGATCAAAAAATCCAAGCACTGGAAGCGGAGCTCGTTCGAATCCCCCAATTGCAGGAAGCCGCCAAGGATCGCCTCGCCAATGACACTCAAGCCCTAGCCACCGCGAAATCGAATTTCCAAGCCAACGAAATCGAAATTAAGAATGTCGAACTCGATGTCGGCACCCGAAAAAACACAATTGATCGCCTCAAGAACCAACAATTTGAGACAAAGAAAAATGACGAATATACTAAGCTAGGCGAAGAAGTGGTTCGTTACGAAAACGAAGTCGACGAGCTTGAGACCCGTGAGCTTGAGCTAATGGAGACAGCCGATGATCTCCGATCGAGGATCACTGACGCCGAGCAAAAGCTAGCCAAGACTCAAGGATTAGTGGATGAAGAAATCGCGGAACTTCAAGCGCGCCTTGATGACCGCAAAGCTGGGCTAACAGAAACCAACACCACTCGCGAAGACCTCGTCACGCAGGTCGATGACGAAGATCTTCTCGATACCTATAATCGGCTTTATAACAAAAGAGAAAGCCAAGCTGTTGTTCGGGTCACTAGTGAGCGGAGCTGCACCTCCTGCCACGTTCAGGTCACGCCTGCAACCTACGCTCTTGCACAGTCCGGAGCTGCCATTGCCTACTGCGACAACTGTAGCGCTATTCTTTTCCCTTAAGTCAAAGTATGCGTGCGTTGGTTTAGTCTAGAGCTTGCTCTGCGCCGAGTGACTCAGCCTTCCCGTCTTTTCGTCTTCTTGGAAAGCAAAATCAAAAAAACCCAAAAGAAGCCTGCGATCAAGCCGCTTACTGCAAACCAATCACCAAAAGCTGCGTAAAGCGTAATCTCACCTTCTGAAGGAATATAAACGGTGGCTAATAAGTATCCGCGATGGAAGTAACTTCCATTCTCATTCACAAGGTGGCGCGTCTTCTTAGAATAGGGATCGACCAGCGAGCCAGCTAAGGTAACAACCCCGGTAACACCACGGTTAGCACATCGAACCGTCGGTCGTCGTAATTCGATACTCCGAAACAAGGCATTCCGGAAATGTTGCACAGACCCTTCGCTTTCCTGAAACCACCCGTCATTCGTGACATTCACCAAAAGCTGGGGCCCATTACGCACAAACTTTCGGGTCAATCGAGGCACAGTATCTTCGAAGCAGACCGAAGGAATTACACCAATCGGTTGCCCACCAATTTCGGCCTCCAAAGGTTCAAAAACACCACCACGGCTCAGTCCTTTCCCAAATTCCACACCCGTTGTTCGAAAATATAGGTCATGCAGAAATGGTAAATCTGGGATAAACTCACCAAGAATGACTAAATGGTTCTTCTGGTAAGTCTGTCTTACTCCTTTCCCATCATCCACGATTAGGGAGTTGAAGACATCCACCTCTGGATCAACTACGGTTTCACCTCGCGCTTCGTTCATCCCAAGCACGAAGGTGAAATCTCCTAAACTGTGAATATATTCAAAAACACTCTCAACTTCCGGCCCTCCTACAATTGAGCCGTTTTCCTCTCCATGAAGAAAGGCGGGCAAACAAGCTTCCGGCCAAATCACAAGATCAGGCATCCTGATCCCGACGATCTCCTCTTCTGATTCTACCCCGCGCGCAGCTTTTGCAGCTTCGCGGAAAACCTCCTCCATACCCTCTGCCGTTAATTCCTCAAAACCTCCTACGATTTTTGAGGGCTCCCATAAAATCTTGTCGGCAAACTGGGGAATATCCTGTTGCACCATCAGAACCCGACCTTCAATCTTTGGCTCATTTGTGACCGAAGAAAGCCGAATGGTTCCCCAAGTAAACGCCAACATAATTACCAGCAGCGCGGTCGCGAAATCCCAATGAAGAATCCTCAACTCATTTGCTCGAAACTGTTGGTAAAAACGCCGCACCGTCTGCACCGCAACTGCGCTAAAAAAGACCGGCAGAAACGAAAGGCCGATCACCCCAACATATTCAGCGTTCTGCGCCAAAATTAGATTTTTGGCAAACGTCACGCCCAAGCCATTCCAACCAAAGCCCGTCATGAGCCAACCACGCACCCACTCAAGTCCACACCAAAACCCTCCAAGCAAAGTGGCATAACCAAGGCTACGCAAAGTTTGGCGCGCCCGATCACGAACCATCTTTGCCCTCTCATACTTCACCCGACAAGGATTAACGGGACCTGCGGCAAAGGCCCCAAATAAGCCAAAGTAAGCGGAAAGATAAGCTGACAAGGCCAGAGCCCCTGGCCAAGTCACTGTCCCAAGCCACTTAAGATTGATCACCCAGAACCCCATGCCAGCTAGCCATCCCAATCCAAAACCTTTAAGACAACGCCCCTTACCTGGCACTGTCCAAAGCAAGGGAAGCAACAGCCACATCCACCCCCACACTATCCAAGCCTCATCAAATGGCGCAAAGCTAAAAGCGAGGGCTATCCCGCTTAAAATCGCTGCCAAGATTCTTAAAAAACGGACCATCATTCCATACGCTGATATGCATCTTCCTCCAAGGCTCCCCAAAGTGCATCCAACGACTTCTGAACCCCATCTTTATTTTCACCCTTCCCAAAAAGGTAATATTTTATTTTCGGTTCGGTCCCAGAAGGACGGACCGCAAATCGCCGCCCATCTGCCAAATCCACAAAAAGCATCGAGGTTTCGGGAAGCTCATCCCCCTCTTGATCATAGAATCCTCCTCTTGCGTAGTCTCTTACCGCAATGGCATCCGAACCGTCCACTATATCCGGAGGATCCACACTATAAGATTTCACCAAGGCAGCGATCTTTCGCGCCCCCTCTCCCCCCTCCATCACAAGCGATTTTCCCTCCTCCAGATGAACTCCGTATTCACCCCAGATTCGATCACGAAGCCCAGCAATCGTAGTGCCCTCGCTCATAGCGTAAGCCGCCAACTCAGCAAACATTACGGCTGAGGCATTCCCATCCTTATCCCGAACAAAATCACTTCCAAGGTAGCCATAGCTTTCTTCTCCACCGAAAACGAAAAACTTCGAATACTCCAGCCGAAGCTTCCGACTCTCTTCTTCGGTCAAGTTCCGATAATCACCTTTCTTTTCATTTGGAATCGCGTCCTCATACTTCTTAAGTTTCTCTCCTATATACTTAAAGCCAGTTAATGTGTCTATTACGTTAATTCCATATTTTTCAGCGATAGAACGTTGCAATTCAGTTGTTACCAACGTTTTAACCAAAACTGCCCGACTACGGTTACTCTCAGTGATCCAACCAAGATCGAACATCGTCTTGATACGATACCAGCCCAGTAAGGAACCGATCTGATTTCCTGTTAATAACTCCATTTCACCCACATCATTTCGGATCGCTACACCCATACGATCACAATCTGGATCAGTTGCGATGACCGCATCCGCACCCACTTCCTCGGCCAACGCAATCCCCTTCGCCAGAGCTGGAGCATTCTCAGGATTCGGAGATTCGACTGTTGGAAACCTTCCGTCTGGCCCATCCTGCTCAGGCACGGTGACGACCTCAAACCCAAGCTCGCGCAGCATCGGCACGATGATCAGCCCTCCAGTTCCATGAAGGTTAGTATAGACAACCTTGGCCTTTCTCGCCTCAAGCAAATCAGGACGTAAGAGCACCGTCTTCAACTTATCCATATAGGTCCGATCCATCTCGGCCCCAAGAATGGTCAATTGACCTCTTTCATCTTCAGGAAGAACTTCATAATTTTCACTTTCCAATGCGTTGACCTCATTAATTACCCCAGCCGCATGGGGCTCGACCAACTGCCCGCCATCATCGATGTAGGCTTTAAAGCCATTATCATGCGATGGGTTATGACTTGCCGTAAGACAGACACCGGAATCGGCCCGCAAGTAACGAACTGCAAAGGAAATTTCAGGCGTAGCACGCTCCGCCTCAAAAAGATAAGCATCACACCCTAAATCAGTCGCAACGTTAGCGCAGGTTTCTGCGAAATCACGAGAGAAGTGCCGGGTATCGTGGCCGATTACCAGCGACGGACGCCCTTCCCCAGAAAAAGACTTCTTCACATATCTCACCAGCCCAATCATAGCGCGCTTGAGATTAAAAAAGTTCATTGAAGCCGTTCCGACACAAGGATGCTCTGGTCGATCAAGCGGCCCGCCCACCCCTCGCTCAGCCTGGGTGACAATCTTCCCGATCGTCCGACCGCGCAGACCACCAGTCCCGAAGGCCATTGTTTTAAAGAATCGATCATCGATTTCCTGCCATTCACAGGATTTGAGCAGCTCCAAGATGGCAGCTGGACCCACCTGAGAATTCGAGCCTTCAAGATAGAGATCGATATTGGCCCCAGCCTCCATAGAGACATCACCACGGCTTATAGCATCATCAAGAAGGGATTTCCATTCGCTCATTTCGCTGGCAATGCTAGAACGGCCCCGCGCAATGTCCAACCCTCGCCTTCATGAAATCATCTCACGCTCTCTCAAAAAGCGTGAAAGCCTACAAAATGGAGAAACAAATCTAATCCGCCTGATTGATAGCCAAGGCGATAAGCTCAATGGTCACATTCTCGAGCAGTATGGCAAAGGCTGGCTCATTTCAACTACTGGATCTAATTTGAGAAGGGAAATTCATGACATTCTCGCTAGCTACGAAAAGCCCCTCTACTGGAAAAGACTAGACCAACACCAAAAGGAATCACCTGTCCATCTATGCGGTGAAGAACTCCCCGAGTTCTTCACCGGTCTCGAAAACGGGCTTAAATGCCGTCTTTCCTTCAAGTCCGGCTACTCCCAAGGGATCTTTATCGATCAAAGAAACAACCGCGAGGCATTAAGAAAAATGGTCAAACCAGGACAAACCGTTTTGAACACATTTGCTTACACTGGATTCTTCTCGATCGCCGCAGCTACTGCTGGAGCAGTCACCTCTTCTCTCGACCTTTCACAAGTTTACCTCGACTGGACTCGCGAGAACTTTCTCCTCAACGGTATCGATCCCACAAATCACTACTTTTGCAAAGGAGACACCTTTCACTGGCTCCGCCGCTTCGCTAAACAAAGCCGCTTTTTTGACTATATCATTCTCGATCCACCCACTTTCTCACGCGACGACAAAGGCAAGGTTTTTCGTGTTGAAAAAGATTACAATCAACTCTTCAAACTCGCTTCCGCCTGCCTCGCTCCGGGAGGAAAAATCTTAGCTTGCACCAATTTTCGGGGCATCAGTGTGAGTGATTTTATGAAGCAAATCAAAGGAGCTGACCTTCAGATCAACCCGATGCCAGAGGACTTCACCGACACTCCTTATTTAAAATCAATCTGGGCCACTTTTCCTTAGAGAAGGATTTAAGGCCAAATCAATGAATCGTCACAGATGGCTGGCTGACGTAACCCCTTTGGATCAGCAAATAACCCAGGGTAAGATCGTTAACCCACAACAGATTTAAATACCAAAAATTAGGCAATCGCCCCCGCGAACGCCGCAGCCAACAGAAGAACAACACCATACAGCGAGGGTTCGCACTTCACCTCAGCCCAAAATTCAAATCTAACAAATTGAGCGTCTTTGAACTCTTGAGCAGTTCATGAGAGTGGTGGCTCATCCCGGAATCGAACCAGGGACACAAGGATTTTCAATCCTCTGCTCTACCAACTGAGCTAATGAGCCAAACAATCTTTGTTGCGGGCGGGTGATAAAACGGACCGAGAGGCTTGGCAATATAAAATGACTCTGTAGGCCCCATTTTTTCACCTCCCTCCTTCGAGTAGCTCCATGAATTGAGGCAGTACATTTAAGAAGAGTGAATTCTTGCCACCACGCGACAACTGGCTTGCGACCAAACCTGCTGAATCATCGTAATCAGCTGGCCCACTAAAATCGACGCTGTGGCTCTCGGCGCGAATCGATTGGCAAAGGTGAGAATTTCCGGCCTCACGACTGATCCTCGCTTTGAAATTTGGCGCGCTTATCTCCAATTCCGAAATCGGAGCTCCCTCGTCATCCCAAATCAGCTCAACGACAACCTCCCTGCCTTCGCGGGATTCCAAGATCACCCGACCAGTCTCTTGATATTGAACCGACCAGCCAGAACGCGTAACCACCCAGGCCAACATCAGGAGGGCTGCGATACGATGTTTCGACTGAGCTTTAACTCTCACTTTTTCAATTTCAGGGAAGGCCCTATGAGCCATAGGATCATCGAATAGCCGGGCGACCGCCAGGCGATAATAATAGCTTCTTGTCCACGACAGATCTTGCGTCACCATCCCACCCTTGGTGTCCGAGCGAGCCTTTAGAAGCCGCCTGAACCCTCTCTTTGGATCAGCCCAGTCAGAGCTGTCAAAAATCAACCGATCCAAAAGCCGGTAGAGACGTTCTTCGAAAAGCTCACTAAATTCGCCCTGCCACCAAAAAACTAAAGGAAGATCGCTATTTAAATGTGCAAAAACAGTATTTCGAAGTCGCCCGAGCGACTTACCATGAAGCAAAAACGAAACCTGTTCGGAGCAGATCGACTTTTTGCCATGCGCGAGATGACAATGGGCTGTAATCCAAGATTCCACCTTCACATCGGTCGCCTTGCGATTCATCGCAATTAAAACTGCCCGACATGCATTTTCTCGGGTGAGCTCTTGGATCGTTTGCGAGTTCTCCTGCAACCTTGAAGGATCTTCAGTATATACTAGAAAATTCATCAACGACGCATTCGTGCTCGCCTCGTCAGCCTCCCATAGTTTTTTAAGTTCACCGTCGATCGCGCCAACCTCGACCGGTATCCCGAGATTTTCTGAAGAATTCAACATACTCATTTTTAGAGTCTCCTCCAAGTGCGCCCATCCTTTGCGAGCAATTCATCGGCCTCCCACGGCCCCCACGATCCAGCGGGAAATTGCGCGATCGGCAGTTTCTCACTGTGGTCGGTCCAAGCCTTATGAATTTTGTCAATAAAACGCCATGCCTCCTCCACTTCATCACGGCGCGCAAACAAAGTTGCATCGCCCGCCATGGCGTCAAGAAGGAGACGTTCATAAGCTTCAGGACTACTCTTACCGAAGCTACTAGCGTAGTGAAAGTCCATTTTCACAGGCTCCATACGTAAAGTCGTGCCTGGAAGCTTTGAGTTCATCATAAGTGAAATCCCTTCATCCGGCTGGATCCGAATCACAAGAACATTACCTGTCGGCACTCCGCCAGGCATCGCGTTAAAAAGCACACTAGGAGTCTCTTTGAAGTGAACTGAAATCTCAGTCGCTTTTTTAGGAAGGCGCTTTCCCACGCGGACATAGAAAGGCACCCCGCTCCATCGCCAAGTGTCGACCATGCACCGTAGCGCAACGTATGCTTCGGTCTCCGAGTCAGATTTCACTCGGTCTTCATCGCGATACCCGGGCACTTCCTTGCCATTAATATTCCCAGCAACATATTGACCACGAACAACATTCTCCGCGACAAGTTCCGGGGTATCCCACTGTCTCAGCGAGCGAATCACCTTCACCTTTTCGTCGCGAACTCCATCCGCCGTCAAATCGGTTGGAGGCTCCATAGCGACCAAACTCAGAAGCTGTAAAAGATGATTTTGAACCATATCCCGCAAGGCTCCGGCCTCATCGTAGTATCCCCCTCGTCCTCCCTCCATTCCGAGGTGCTCAGCACAAGTAATTTGAATGTGATCAATATGCTCCTTATTCCACATTGGTTCAAAAATCGCATTAGCAAAACGAAGGACCATAATATTTTGAGCAGTCTCTTTACCTAGATAGTGATCGATTCGGTAGGTATCCTTCTCCTCAAAAGTCCCATTCACAACTTCGTTGAGATGTTGGGCAGTTCCCAGGGTCGTCCCGAAGGGCTTCTCAACAATCACACGTGACCAGCAACCATCACAATCTGGGCGCTCTTGGCTCAAGCCTGCCTCTTTAAGATTCAAGAGAATGTCGTCAAAATACTCGGGCGCACTTGCAATATAGAAAAGTCGATTCCCCTTCCCTCCACGTTCACGGTCAATCTCATCAAGGCGATCAGAAAGCCTGTTGTAGCCGCCCTTGTCTTGAAACTCGCTTTTATGGTATTCGATATTTGCCGCTAAACTTTCCCAAATCTCTTCATCGTGTCCCGTGCGGGAAACCTGACGATTTAACGTTTCAAGCCCCTCACGAAAAAACTCATTAGACCAATCTCGACGGGCAAATCCGAGAATCCTAACCCCCGCGGGCAACTCCCCATCAATCGCCAAATTGTAAAGTGCGGGAATTAGTTTGCGATGGGTCAAATCACCCGTGGCTCCAAAAATGACAACACTACATGCCTCGGCAAGATTGCGGGACACTAAATCCTCGCGAAATGGGTTATTCACGGCGCTTTTTCCCACACCCCGAACACCTTTTCAACCCCCAAGCATTTCTTTTGTGTCTTGAGAGCTCGTAATCCCGACCAAGAAATACCGGCCAAGCCCCTCCCGGGCTCTCACCTTAATGAGCACACTTTTGACTCATTTCATTCTCTAGTAGACACCTCAACCTCTGATTTTCTGGAGCTAAACAAGACTAATTCAAACTGCAGCGAGCTTATCTTCCGAGAAGATTTTCATTTCGAGCCTGTCCATTTTTTCACAAAGAAATTTCCCGGTTGCCTCCGATAATCTAGATGCTTCGGATTCCGGGATCAACATGCCATCAGGCAAGAAAGTCTTGCTTCCTTTCTCCTCCGGGGGCATTTCAATCCCGCTATGCCATCTCAACTTGACAGCCTGAAACAATTTACGGTCGTTGTTGCTGATACGGGTGATTTCGCCTCGATGCAGGAATACCAACCTCAAGACGCAACAACTAATCCGTCCCTGATCCTTCAAGCAGCCAGTAAACCTGAATACAAATCTCTTGTCGAAAAGGCAGTTGCTGAAAATAAAGGTTCTGAACTCTCTGGGGACGCCTTGATCGAAGCAATCATGGATCGAGTCCTTATTCTTTTTGGCCTAGAAATCCTCAAGATCGTCCCTGGCCGCGTTTCCACCGAAGTAGACGCACGTCTCTCGTTCGACAAGAAGGCGACCATCGCCAAAGCGAAGCAACTCATCGCAGCTTACGAGGCAGAAGGCATCTCTCGTGATCGTGTTTTAATCAAGATCGCTTCAACATGGGAGGGAATCAAGGCAGCAGAGGAACTAGAGAAAGAAGGCATTCACTGTAACCTCACTCTTCTCTTTGCCTTTGCTCAAGCGGTTGCCTGCGCCGAAGCAGGGGTTCAGCTTATTTCACCATTTGTCGGACGTATCTACGATTGGTTCAAAAAGGAAAACGGCGAAGAATACTCTGGAGATGACGATCCTGGAGTGCAGTCCGTTAGTAAGATCTACAACTACTACAAAAAGTATGGCTACAAAACCGAGGTCATGGGCGCGTCTTTCCGTAACGTCGGACAGATCACATCACTGACCGGTTGCGACCTTCTCACAATTTCTCCCGGCCTTCTTGAAGAGCTCCAGAACACTGATGGCCCTCTCGAACAGAAGCTCAACGAGGAATCTCCAGAATGCAATCTGGCGAAGATCTCTCTCGATGAAAAAGCCTTCCGTTTCGAATTTAATGAAGACGCAATGGCTACTGAAAAAACGGCTCAAGGTATCCGGGCCTTTTCTGCCGATATCGTGAAGCTTGAAAAGCTTATAGAATCGATGGCCTAGAATCTCCACCTCAAAAACTTTAAGAAGCCCGCATCAGTTGACGCGGGCTTCTTTTGGCCCATCTCAGTCGCTCTAATCATCTCTTAACACCATTCCCTTCCCTCTTCAGAGAAAAGAGAAAACCCCTAAAAGGAAGAGGCGAGCACCTCGAACCCTCAAACAGATCCTTTCAATTGCCCTTCCCCTCGGACGCGATACTGATACGAAGTCAATTCACGCAACCCCATCGGTCCACGAGCGTGGAGCTTGTCGGTCGAAATTCCAATCTCCGCGCCAAAACCAAATTCTTCGCCATCACTATATCTCGTGGAAACATTATGAAAGACGCAAGCTGAATCAATCCGACAGAGAAAGGCCTCCGCAATCGCCTCATTCTGCGTAACAATTACCTCAGTGTGCTGAGAACTGTATTTGTTAATATGATCAATAGAAGCATCCATCGATGAGACAACCTTTACCGCTAAAATATAATCCAAATACTCTGTCCTCCAATCTTCCTCAGTAGCGACCTTAGCATCGATAATAGCACAAGTGGCTTCATCGCCCCGCAACTCAACATTTCTCTCCGTCAAAGCAGCAGCCACCCTAGGAAGAAATTCTGATGCAATTGCCTCATCAACCAAAAGAGTCTCAAGCGCATTACAAACGCTTGGCTTCTGCGTCTTGGAATCAACAACGATTTTCACCGCCATTTCGAGATCAGCGTCCGAATGGATATAAGCGTGGCAAATTCCATCGTAGTGCTTAATCACGGGCATGCGAGCAAGGGAAACGACAGTCTCGATCAAACCCTTCCCGCCTCTGGGGATAATTAAATCTAAATACCTATCCATCCCCGCCATTACTGTCACGCTATCTCGATCCGTGAAAGGAATGAGCTGAATCGAACCTTCCGGAAGACCTTCATTTTCGCCACCCGATTGCAAGGCATCTGCCAATGCACGATTCGAATGAATAGCCTCGGAACCGCCTCGTAAGATAGTGGCATTCCCCGATTTCAAACAAAGAACGGCAGCATCACTCGTCACGTTTGGCCTACTCTCATAAATGATTCCAATCACACCAATCGGAACACGAAGTTGCTGAATTCGAATCCCATTAGGTCGATCCCATTCATCCAAAATCTCACCCACTGGGTCAGGCAATGTTGCCACTTTTTCGACACCGCGAGCTACTGCCTCTAATCGATCTACGTCAAGCCGGAGCCGATCTAACATAGCCAATGTCAAGCCACGCTCCTTGCCAGCAGCGATATCCTTGGCATTCGCCACAAGAATCTCAGAAGCTGCTGAGCGAATACCAGCAGCCATCGCTCTAAGAATTTCATTCTTTTTCTTGTCCGAAAGAATAGCTAACGCGAGGGCTGCCACCCGAGCCTTGCCTCCCATTTTGTAAACATGATCTTCAATCTCTTCTCTGGTCATCTGCGAAAAACCTAACGCTCTTTGAGTAAGAAGGCACCGTTAAAAAATCATCCCTCAAGAACTTTTTCACCCTCACTCTTAGCAATCACGAGAGCCGCGCAGCTGTCCCCAAAGACGTTCACAGCAGTCCGGGTCATATCAAGCAGGCGATCAACCGCCAGTAAAGCGACTACCGCCGTTTCAGCTCCCGGGATTTTAGAACTGGTAAGAATAATCATAATCGCCACCAAGGAGGCCGAAGGTATTCCAGCGACCCCGACACTGGTAAGCAAAGCGCTGACAACCACCATAAACTGCGCCGCGATAGACAGATCAAACCCCATCACTTGCGCAACAAAAATCACCGCAACACATTCGTAGAGTGCTGTTCCGTCCATATTGACAGTGGCTCCAAGGGGGAGCGTAAAACTCGCAGTCGACTTTGAAACTCCAGCATTTTCTTGAATACACCTCATTGTAACAGGAAGAGTAGCTGAAGATGAAGCTGTCGAAAAGGCAGTCAAAAGTGCCGTTCGCATCGCTCTAAAATGATCCAAGGGGTTCACGCCCGCCAAAATCTTAATGACCAGCGGCATGATTACGAAAAGATGGATCCCAAGCGCTAGTAAAACGGTCACAAAATACTTAAACAAAGCCCCATAAAGTGCACCTCCCGTTTTAAACACAACAGGAAGAAGAAGTGCAAAGACACCAATAGGAGCCAAAGCCATAATCCATTGAGTTAAAACAATCATGACATCATTCAATGAGACAAAAATATCTCGCATCGGTGAAACCTGCTGCAGCGGAAGACGCGTCATAGCAATCGCAAAAAGAAGACTAAAAAAGATCAAGCCGAGCATCTGCCCATTATTCATAGCAGCCGCGAATACATTTGTTGGAACCATACGAACAAAAAAACCTGTGAGCTGTTTCGCGATACCACCTTGCTCTTCTCCCATTCCTTTTGCCGCCTGCACTTTTTCGAGAGCAGCCTCGCCAGCAACATTTTCCTTGTGGTCCTCAAATGCTAAGCGGATGTCCTCATTAGGACGACCATTACTGAGTCCCGGCTGAATCACGTTTACCAAAATCAATCCTAGGCAAATCGCCAACAGGCTAGTCAGAGCATAAAATCCTGCCGTTTTTCCTAATAGACGACCAAAGCCCTCCATGCCATGGAGGCTAGTGATCCCAGAAATCACGGAAGAGACGACCAAAGGAACAATGATCATTTTGAGAAGATTCAGGAACAACTTCCCTACATCAGCCGAGAACGAAACGGCGCCATTAACAAAATGCTCACCCCCACCTCCATTAGCCGCAAGGTTCCGAAAAATGAGCCCGGTAATCGTGGCCAGAATCAAAGAAATAAGAATCTGCCAATGAGGTTTAACTTTCACTCTAGGAGGGTAGAACTTCCAAGTCACAACTCCAAGAAGGAAGAGAATTTGTTGTCGACAGACCCTATAAAAGGACAATCCCACAACCTAATAGATCCGTGCTGTCCATCCGATTTATTCTGCTCGTAGATCCTGAACTCATCTTAAGCTTGATCATTGAAATTCGACTTTATGTCCGCCAACTTGCATGGCAGAAGCGCGCTCAAAACTCGGTGGAATTATCGTTTCGCAGAGGGAATCTTTTGCAGACAGCTGAGCCATTCAAATGTGAATAACTCTCAAAAGGTCGCTATTTTGGCAATGCCGTGTTTGCTTCTCCCAGCCTTCACGCTAGCCTTCCTGTCATACCACATTTTGATTCATGCGTCGCTTCCTTCCGGCCCTCATCCTAACCATTATCGGTATTAGCCTTTCTGTGCTGCTTGCCTCTCGGGAAGCCACGCTCGTAAGCGATCACCTTGTTGGATTCCCAGATGATGATAAGACGGCCCATCTTTTGCGGCCAGCAGTCCTCTGCGCCCTATGCCTCATTCCAGCATTAGCTGCACTCTACTACGGTTTGGCTGGTTCACTCGATCGCTATCTTATCCGCGCTTTTATGGGTGCGTTCAGCCTCTGCTTTACAGCACTTTTTTCAATTTGGTTAATTGGTGACCTTACTGAGAACATCTCGGACTTCCGGGGAAGCGGTAACACCCTTCACTTCATGGGAATGTATTATGGAGCTGCATTTCCAAAATTCTTTGTCGACTTCGCTCCATTCGGGCTACTTCTCGCCATGCTTTACTCACTAGGAAAACTTTCTCGCGGCCAAGAGATTGTTTCCATTATTCAAACCGGGCGAGGTGTGGCCAGACTCATCGCGCCACTCATCACAATGGGCTTTATGGTGGGCTTGGTTTGCCTCGGTTTCAATTATCGTTGGGCACCAGCAGCCGCCGCTTATCATGACGCCCTTCTCGAAGAAGCCAAAATGGGATCACTCAGCCGGGCTCGCAATGTAGTTTATTTCACTGAAGACAATCGCCGACTCTGGTTTATTGGAGGATTTCCCTATGACTACCATCAAGGAGAACCACTTAAAAACATCATTGTCCGTTCCTTTTCCAAAAATGGCTCACCTGAATGGCGCCTCCGGGCAGAGCGAGCGGAATGGGACCGCCATAATAACAACTGGACCTTTCACGGAATCTCAAAGTGGGACCTCACTAATCGGCTTGATACCAAAGAATCCCCAATTGACCCAAAGCGTGAACTTCAATCACCTGATCCCTATGTAATCGAAGCTTGGGACGAAACTCCGTGGCAACTCATTAAACCTGGTCTCAAAGCAGAGGATTTAGGTATCCCTGGCCTTTACAGTTGGCTAGTGCAGAACCGCGAATCTGAATGGGGAAACAAAAGGCAATTTCTAACCCAATGGCACTATCGTTGGGCTCAACCCGGAATCTGCCTCGCTATTGTTCTCCTCGCCGCGCCACTAGGAATTGTCTTCAGTCGACGGGGGGCCGCTGGGGGTATCGCGCTCGCTATTTTCATTTGTGCTGGCATGATGTTTTCATCGACTGTTTTTCTCTCGCTTGGCGAATCCGGATACATGCCACCTTTGTGGGCCGCTTGGGGCACTAATATTCTTGCCACCGCAATGGCACTCGTCCTCATTCAGCGGCGCCTTGTCGGACGCCCAATCTATCAAACCATAAGAACCCTCATTCCAGTTTAATTCCACAACATGAAAGAACCATGGAGCATCAAATCACGAGCCCGTGAATGTGTAGAAAGCGGAGACGCTTTTCAGTCAGGACAAAAAATTCGCGCAGCCATCTTCCCTGATCCCGAATCATCTGGCTATCTTCGTAAAGACTACACCATCGAGGCATGGGAAAATCGCGCAGGGGAGGAAAATCCATTTTCATGTTGGCTCACAACTTACGAGCCACCGGTTACCGAAGAAAAAGCAGAGGATGTTGTTGAGGATGACCCTGAAACTCTCCTGAAGCGCCTCGTCGACGAGGAAGAAGAACATACGGAGAACGCTAGATATATTTTAGCCGTAATGCTTGAACGAAAAAAACTTCTGCGCGAAACCGACACTCAAGAAATTCCGTCAGGTATCCTGCGGATTTACGAGCATCGAAAATCCGGTGATGTCTATATTATCAAGGACCCCCAAATTTCTCTTACAGACGTTGATCGAGTTCAAGAAGAAGTCCGTCAACTTCTAGATCCTTCAGCCACCGCCGCCGAAGAGACCACTGAGAAAATAGAGCCAACTGATGGAAACTCCCCAGAAAATCTTACCAAGATACAACCAAGCTCAAAAGACGAAGAGGAAGAAGAGTCATTAGAAACAAAAAACAACGACAAAGGGGAATAATGCTCCCTTGGTTCAAGGATCAATTTCCGATCTATCTCGCACCCATGGCGGGGGTGACTGATGTGACCTTCCGCACGCTCTGTAAAGAATTGGGTGCCGATGTTATGATAACAGAATTCGTCTCGGCCGAAGGCATCATACAAGCGGATCATCGGACCCGAAAATACACTACTTTTACTGACAAGCAGCGCCCCGTTGGAGTTCAGCTTTTCGGAGCCGATGGCGATCGAATGGGCGAAGCCGCGAAGAAAATCATTGATTGGAAACAGCCCGATTTCATTGATCTTAATTTTGGCTGCCCAGTGAATAAGGTAGTCTCAAAAAACGGAGGATCCTCACTTTTAAAAGACTGTCCGCTTTTGACAGATACTGCAGCGAAAATTGTCAAAGCAATAGGAGGGCAAGTCCCTGTCACCGGAAAAATAAGGATCGGCTGGGACCAGAAATCCATCAATGCCCCCCACGTCTGCCATTTACTCGAGGATTGTGGTATTCAGGCAATCGCAATTCATGGTCGCACCCGTTCGCAGGGATATCGTGGCGAGGCTGACTGGGAGGTCATAAACGAATGCGCCCAATCCTCAGGAGTTCCGATCATCGGAAATGGGGACATCACGTCAGCTGAGAACTTAAAACACCGCAAGGAAACAACCGCTATTTCGGGAGTAATGATTGGAAGAGCTGCAATGCAAAACCCTTGGATCTTTTCTGAAGCTAAGAGCTTCCTGACCAACGGAAAGCTTCCTTCCCGCCCTAGTATCGCTGAGCGCTGGAACTTTGTAATTCGTCATTGCCGCCTCGCAGTGGAATCTGATCGGTATGGAGAGGAAAAGCATACCCTCATGGCCATGCGGTCGCGATTGATGACTTACTGCAAAGGTTTCCCCGGTGCCAAGCCTCTTCGCCAACAACTTTCACAGGTTACCTCAATTTCTGATGTTGAGGAGATTGCAGCCCGCAGCGAGAATTTGCGTGAAGAATCCCAGTAAGAACTAAGATGTATTTATTTTCGCTCTTTTGAAGATAAAGAGAGTTGAATTAAATTTCCCACTGGTATACTATTTAGGGGTGTGGGCACCTTTAATACCTTTAATCCTCGTTTCGGGAGCCCACACGCTTTCAGCGGAAACTGTTTCCGACCGATTAGATCGCCTCGAGTCTGACATTTCAAAAGTCAAAACTCTTTTACAAGAGTTAACCAACGGAGATCGGGACAAACTAGACCCTCCCCCCCCCGAGCCTACAAAGACTATCGGTGAATCCTACGTAATCCGTTCTGGCGACTCCTATTGGTCAATTGCACGGCGTTACAAGACATCAGTAATCGCTCTTCTTGAGACCAATCCAGGCATCAACCCGAACCGACTCACAATCGGTGCAGGGATCACTATTCCGAGTCGCAAAGGGGCTCAAAATCCTTCTACCACAACTAGGACCTATCGCGTAAAAAGTGGCGATATCCTCGGCCGCATTTCGATCAACCATGGCATACCACTTCAACAACTCCTTAGCGCAAATCCGGGCCTGAATCCCCAAATTCTCAAAATTGGAACTATCCTAAAGATTCCGAGGACCAAGTTGAAGCCATTGGCAACTCCATCGGGCCAGATTCAGCAGACCCAACCAAGCGATTCAGATCACTTAAAGACCAGTCAAGTTAAGGAAATCAAAAACCGCAAGTTAGGAGGAGATGACCTAAAGAAACCCCGCCTTGTAGTCATTGAGGAAAACCTCCGCTTTTCCGAGATTGCTGAGCGTTACGAAACAACCGTTACAGATTTAAATAAACTCAACCAACGGGACCTAAGTCCCCAGCAAATGATTAAGAGCGGCTCCCAGCTCTACATTCTATCTCGTTAGTAGACTTGCCTACTCAGACCCTCCTCGCTAGTCTCATGACAATGGAGAGTCACGATATTCTTAAGAAAGCCTTTCAAAACTGCAGCCCAAAAGAAATCGCTGGTGAATTGGGTGTCTCACTTTCCCTTGTCTACAAATGGGCCCAAGAACAGTCTGAAAGTGGGAGCGGCTCCCGCAATCCGCTTGATCGCCTTCTTGAAATCGTCCGCCTCACTGAAGAAGAACAGATCATTGAATGGCTTTGCGAGCGTTGCAACGGCTACTTTGTGCGTAACCCATCCACTTCCTCCCAGCAGAATTTTGAAGTTCTTCCAGCTACCAACGAGATTGTCTCCCAATTTTCAAACCTCCTTTCCCGGATCTCACAATCAGCGATCGATAACTCGATCACCCTAGATGAAGCCCAGGAGATTCGAGAACAATGGGATCGCCTAAAGGGGATCGGAGAGGGCTTTGCCCGTTGCTGCGAGGAAGGCGACTTCACAAAGATGGAGGGCGAGAAGGAAAATAAGCCCAATCCTCGAAAAACTCTCTACTAGAGGCCGAAATACTTTTTGATCCCGGTTGCTCGTTCCCTCAGGGCAGTTTATAGCGGGTCTAATGTCGACTCAAGTCCGAACCCGTTTTGCCCCCTCGCCTACTGGCTACCTCCATGTTGGGGGTGCTCGAACCGCGTTGTTCAATTGGCTCTACGCCAAGCATCACGGAGGAACCTTCGTCCTCCGGGTTGAGGACACCGATGAGACACGGAACACCGAAGCCGCAAGATCCGCAATTTTTGAGGGTATGGAATGGCTGGGACTCGATTGGGAAGGCCCGGGGAACGAAGGCGATTGCGGCCCTTACTACCAATCCCAACGTTCCGAGATATACCTCAAATGGTTTGAGAAACTCGTTGAGAAGAATTGCGTTTACGAAGACGAGGGTGCTTGGCGTTTTCGCTTCGAACGCAAATTAATCACTATGAACGATCTCGTTTGCGGCGAGGTGACAATTGACTACCGAGACGACTCAAACACCCCCGACATGGTAATCCGCCGTTCGGACGGATCTTTCGTGTTTCACTTCGTCAATGTGGTAGATGACCTCACAATGGGAATTACCCATGCGATTCGCGGTGAGGACCATCTCATGAACACACCGAAGCACCTTCAACTTTTCGAGGCTTTCGGGGCAACCCCTCCAAAATACGCTCATATCCCACTCATCCTGAATGGTGATGGCTCCAAAATGTCAAAACGTGACGAAGGCGCCGCCTTGGGCGACTATCCACGCAAAGGCTTTCTATCCGGGGCAGTTGTCAATTTCTTGGCTTTACTCGGATGGTCACCAAAGGATGAGAGCGAAATATTCGCAACCGCTGAATTGATTCAAAAATTCTCGCTTGATACGGTCAATCGCGCCCCTGCGCGCTTCGACCCCGATAAATGCCGATGGGTCAACCAACAACATATACTAGAACTATCGGCTGAGGAATTCGCAAGCCGATGTGAAAGTCAAGCGAGTCCCGAAATGCTAAATTCAGTCAAGGAAAAGGTGACCTTACTCACCGAAGTTCCGGACGCAGTTGCCTTTTATCTCGATTCTGAGTTCCCGATCAACTCAGATGCTCTCACCAAGGTAAAGGGCAATGAAAGCGCGGGATCCTTGCTCAACAATCTGGCCGAGAATCTTAAGAACCTTGGAGATTGGAGTTTCGCCAAAGAGACAATTTCTTCAACAGCTAAGGCAACCGGCTCAAAACCAGGTCAGCTTATGTTTCCGTTGAGAATTGCACTTTCAGGTAAATCCGGCGGACCTGATTTAGAAGCGATTCTTACGATCCTTGGCAAGAAGGAATGTCTTCGCCGACTTCAACGATTCATAAATCTTCTCGCATGAAATATTACACACTCGATCAACTTTCGACCCTGAATAAAAACAGCAAGAAGCCCGCGCGTTTTGCAGTCATCGGCAACCCAGTTGAACATTCTCTGTCCCCGCAACTTCATCAGCCTGCACTTGATGATTTGGGAGAAGATGCCCGCTATGTCCGCGTCGAGGTGGAAGCAGACCAGGTGGGTAACGCATTCCAAGACCTTCGCAACGCAGGAATCCATGGGATCAATGTCACTGTCCCTCATAAACTCGAAGCTCTTGAAGCTTGCGATCTTGTGGATCCCGCCGCCCAAATGATTGGGGCCGTTAACACCGTCGTCTTCGACAAAGAAGGAAGCTGTACCGGCTTCAACACCGATGGACCTGGTTTTGCCAGGGCGATTCGCGAGGAATTCTCAGTCGACCTTGGCGATTTGAAAGTTATCATTATAGGCGCTGGAGGTGGAGCTGGGCGAGCTATCGCGACTCAATGCGCTATCGAAAACTGTCCACAAGTAATCTTAGCGAACCGGACACTTGAGAAGCTTCACCCAATGAAAGAGCAACTCTCAAAATTGATTGATCGTGAAGATCTAAAAGGTCCGCGGGACCGGATTGAAATCATCGACCTCGCTGATCCTTCCCTTGAACAGGCCATTGGGTCCAGCGAATTGATCATCAACACAACCTCGGTTGGTCTCAAGGCTACCGATCCGTCACCCTTTCCATCCCACTGGGTAGAACCTCATCATCTAATCTACGATACCATTTACAATCCGGAGCGCACCAGACTCCTCAGAGATTCCCGGGACCAAGGCGCACGGGTAGCCAATGGTCTTTCATTGCTTATTCACCAAGGAGCTCTATCGCTCGAGTATTGGCTGAATCGAGATGTCCCTCTTGAGCTAATGAGAGAAGGCGTAAAAAACGCGCTCAAGGAGTGACCCAGCCATCATTCAAATACTCAACAATTTCGAACTGTCCCTCCGCCCCAATTTCGCTATCGAACTTTAGGCGCAGAGACACTTTTTGTTCCTGTAAAGGAGGGTCGTTGGAAACAAAACTCCCGTAGTTTAGGAGCAGTCGAAAATTTCGATCAATTGATTTTCCTCCTGGCCTGTCCAAATTGACATAAGCAAAAACAAACTCATCGGGCACCTCTCCTGTTAAGACATATCCAGAATAATTGTCCTGCCCGAAACTCTGGTCATATCCAGGCTTCTTTCCAATTCTACAGCGGAGAAAAACTTCATCTTGAGGTAACTTCTTAGCCATCTGACCTACGCTCATTTCTGACCACCCGATGCTGGCATCCCAATCGAGAACCAACTGATTTTCATTTCCTTGGACAAAAAACACTTCGAATGGATTTCCGTTTTCACGCTTTCCAGTCAGAGAAACATAACCCCTCTCTTTTGAACCAGTTAAATTTGACGAGTTTACTAGATTGGCCGACCAAGAGAATTGTGACCGAGCATTGGTCAACAAAGGACTCCCCCAGTCATCGAAGTTCACAGTGGCATCACCCCGGAAAGCAGATTCACGTAATCTTTTATCGATCGAATCTAATTCATCCCTTTGATTGAGCATTCCGATTATCTTCTTAGCCTCGTCAAGAATTGTAATCGAGTCATCAAAGAACCAGGTTAACGCATCATTTGCGAGAGGTTCCAGATTCTCATCCCCCCCAAAAAAAGATGAAGGTCGATCCACTTTGTTCACATCTTGGTTCGTCCAGATCGAAAGCCCCACTACAACGGCAATCACCGAGGCTATTATGCCAGCAAGAACAATCCAAAGCCAACTCGTTGAACGTTTCTTAGTCCCCCAGACGTCATCCAAAGGTCTGTCATCTTCCTTCTTTCTTTTGAGGCGCCTAAGTTGCTCCGCTACATCGACCGGTCCAAAAGCCTCATCCTCATCATGCATTCCGATAAGGAGTTCCTTAGCTTTTGCAAACAGCCTATTGGCTTCTTCTTTGCCAGAGGAGCGCTCGGATGTTGAGGAGCGCCTCTTGCGGACCCGTCTCTTCTTTCGGACCATCCCATCTGGAATTGGCTCGTTGACGTTATTCTCATCAGCTTCACTCATTTACCAACTCAATTTGATTGTTAGGTATCCGACGATTCGGGGAGGTTATTTAACGGCTCATTGGTAGCTGTATCTTTCGCGCTTTTCCTCAATTCTATGATTCGCTCGCCAAACCAGCCTGCGCCAATGACTTCCTTCAATTTTAAAAATCTCTCATCACGCTTACTATCCTCCCACCCAAGCCGAACCGTAATTCTCATGTAGCTCATTGGGTCGGGATCCAGAGCTCTTCCTAAAATCGAGCCCATCGGATCATTTTCTTCCTGATGATTATTCCAAAGTCGCATGAACTCTATCGCGAGATCGCTTTCCGCCAAAAGATCAATTTCGGGTGATTCGGTCCGCTTAAATTCTTCATTATCCTCTTTGACATGTGGAGCCCTGTAAAAGCTTAAAGAAATTTTCTTCTTATCATCCGCAGTTCTACGCTTTCTCACCAAAAGTCGAAAGACACCCTCCTTCGAGCCTAGCTGGTTGATAAACTTAGGCCACGACTCAGTGGAATATGGTGCAAAATTTTCCCAGTCGAGTTTCCATGTGCTTGTAGTGCGATCCAAAATATGGACCGCTCCCCACTGATACCCTTCGCTATCTCTCCAGATTGATTCGACTGCAAGCCCATCGCCCGGGAGCTTGAGGACGTTCACCCCGGTTTGAGTCAATTTCCCCGATGCCGGCGGAAAGGGGTTCTCTACATAAAAGTCACTGAAAGCTAGAGAGAGGTCGGCCGAACGGTCTATAAACTGACCTTTCATATTTTCAGGCACCTTCATGAAACCCTGGAAATCCCTCTTAATTTTCTCACGGCTCGCATTTACAATCTGTTGATCCATGGGATCTCGACTATCAGCTTCTATCGGGGCCTTAGAGGCTTTAGACGCACCGAACTTACCAGTCGCGAAAATTAACAAGACGACGATAACAACACAAAGCCATGCTCCTAAAAACAAAATGAGCCCTTTATTTTTTTCTTCTTTCTCCCGCTTCTTCCTTCGCCGGACTCTCCTAGAACCATCAGATAGAATCGTCTCATCATCACTCGAAGCACCTGCGAATTCATCCCTTGCCTGATCTAGCGTTTTTACAGCAATCTTGGGACTATCGATTACCCCTACTGGCAGAATAGGCGCAGATTTTTTGGCCGTTAAATTTCGGATTACTCCGCCATTACCCCTCTCCCAATTGCCTCCCGGAATCTGAGTCTTGCTTTTTGACGAGCCACTGGTCTTCCCGAATTCATGTAGACACTCTCCACAGGTAACTCCCTCATGCAGGGGCTTATCACTTTTTACGACAGCCTGACATGACGGACAGATAAAGACACCTTTTCTCCCACTCATAAATCTTTGAAGTCTGAGTGTGCGGGACCACCTCCCTTCCGTCAATCTTGAGGATTTGAAAAAATGGCCTTCGTCGCCTCTTCAACTAACATAGCCGCCAAAGATTCGGTCACAGCGTCCAACTGCTCCACTGAAACCTTCAACTCCGCGACCTTTTGATCTTCAATTGCCTTTTCCACCCGGTCTTTAGCGTCGTGAATTTCACGAATCTCTTTTTGTGTTAAAAAAGTGCCAGCGCGCCCCATTGCAACTTCAACGGCAGGAAGGAGCTCTTCAGCCTTTAGTCGGGACTCCTCAAAGACTCGAGCATTCATATCCTCAAAAGCGAACTCGACACTCTCACTCACCATTTGCTCCACTTTAGTCTCCTGAACATCTACCGCCGCACTCCCGACTTTGACGACAGTATCAACATTGCTCGCGACATCCCGAGCCAAAACAGACAAGATTCCGTCAGCATCGATTCGAAACTCGACTCCGACCCGTGCCTGCCCCCGGCGATTAGGTTCAAACCTCACCTCGAAAGATCCTAACTCCCAGTTGTCCTTTGCTAACTCTCTTTCCCCCTGTAAAACCCTAACTTTCATTGACTCCTGACCTTCTACCGCATTGGTAAACATCTCACCAGCCTTGCAAGGAATCGTGGTATTTCTCGAAATTAACACATTCATTAATCCTCCCATCGTTTCGATCCCAAGACTGAGAGGAGTCACATCTAGCAAAAGAACTTCGCGAACCGTCCCCGCAAGAATCCCAGCCTGAATCGCCGCACCCCGAGCAATCGCCTCATCTGGATGTTGGCTCAAGTCTGGTTCTTGTTCAAAAATCGTCGACACCCGATCTTTGACCATCGGTATCCTACTACTCCCTCCAACCATGACTACGGCCGTAAGATCTTTTCCCGTCACTTCCGCATCCAGCATCGCTCTTCGGCAACACGACTCCATTCGAGCCAAAAAGGGTTTCATCAAACCTAAGAAAGTCTCCCGTGAAACCAGCACTTCCCCAGTGAAAGGAATTCTAAATATCGCCTCATCAGCCTCGCTAAGAGCTAACTTCACGCGGCGCCCCTCGGATATCCACTGGACCCTCTCCATGGACTCGAAGTCTCCAAGATCGCGGCCAAACTTAGCTGCCGCGAATCCAGCAATCGATTTATCAAAGTTATCTCCGCCCAAATCAGTATCGCCAGAAGTCGAAGAAACCTCGAACACACCCTCTCTCATTTCCAGAACCGAGACATCAAAAGTTCCGCCACCAAGGTCGAACACCGCAACGCGGGAGCTTTCGTCTAAACGGTCAAGGCCGTAGGAAAGGGCCGCTGCCGTTGGCTCGCTGAGTATACGCACTACCTCCAAGCCAGCAAGCCGCCCTGCTTCTTTAGTCGCAGCCCGCTGCCCATCATTAAAATAAGCAGGAACTGTTAAAACGGCCTTAGTCACCTCAGTTTCAAGACGATTCTCGGCGATTTCCTTAAGGGTAGCCAAGATCTCCCCTGACACCTCCTCAGGAAGCTTCGGTCCTGCCGCCGTAATGATATGCCCATCCGCGGTCAATCGGCCATCGGATTCGCTAGCCCTCCTACCGATTAAACTTTTCACACTGGTGTGAACCTCTTCAATTCCGGCTAAACGCAGCGCTTCATGGCCGACCTTAACCCCCCCCGCTTTTGAATACCAAACTGCACTGGGAACAAGTGAACGCCCTTCCAAATCAGCAAGCAAAAGAGGAAAGCCCGAGTCCACGACAGCGACAGCTGACTGGGTCGTGCCAAGATCAATTCCGATAATCACCTCACTCATGATGGGGAGTTAAGACCAAGTCACCCTCCGAGCAAGGCCTCAAAAAGCTTTCCGTTCGCTTCCTTCAGCTGCGCTGACCATTTCGTCAAAAAAATCAAGCCCCGCGCAACTTTGCCCATCTCAACCTCACATTCACGCCATCCTCTTTCATCAAAAATCTTAAAACCCAAGATCATTGTATTTTTCAACTCGTTCAAGTTGCTGATCACCCCTTCTAGATCAACCTTCAATTCTGGAACACGTCTATCTAAAACTGCCTTACCTAAACTACTTAGCGCGTTCGATCGCTCGGAAACAAAAGAATCAACATCCTGCAAAATCGAGGCAACACTGGAGAAGTATCCCATCACTTCCGCCGGGATTTCTCCACGCCCATCAAAGGAAAGGCCCTCACATTCAATTGCAGCCCGCACACGTTTCTCGGGAGATTTTAAAATTTCACCCGCTAAGCGGATTTTTAAAAACAAATTTTGATCGCCCCCAGCATCTGGATGATGAAGCTGACTAGCATCTAAAAGTAGCTGGTCGATGTCCGCGCTCTTCAAATCGAGCTTTCGAGGAACTCCCAGTAAAGCGAATGGATCTGTCATGCTGCAAAACTTTCGCCACAGGAACAAGTCACTACCGCATTTGGGTTGCTGACCTTAAATCCGCCCTGCTGAAGATCATCGGAATAATCAAGCTCGCTGCCACTCACAAAGAGAGCACTCTTGGGATCTATCACGACATTTACGCCATTACTTGAAACCATGATATCACGATCCCGTGGGCCATCCACCAAGTCCATTTGGTATTGAAGGCCACTGCACCCCCCACCCACAACAGCAATCCTCAGGGCACCCTCATCTTTTCCCTGCTTTTTCCAGAGCCCACGCAGATGTTGCGAGGCTCCCTCCAAAACTTTAACCAACTTTTCGTTCCCTATAGTATAACCTGCCTTCAAGATAGTTCGGGAGTTTAGCTAACGATTGCTTCTTCGCAACACCTGAAACCCGTTTGGGTGATAACGGTCTCAAAACCCTGATTCTTAATTGCTTTTCTTTTTATCTACGCCCAATTTTCAGGTTTTGCCTCTTAATGATGGCTGCAGAAGCGACAACTCAAAGGGGGGGGCACCACAGTAATTGTCAACTAAACCTTGGCTTAGCGAACCCCGTCTAACTTGGATGTCATCGAAACAGATTCACTCGGTGAATCGGGCTCAAGCGAAGCGATCATTAGACTTTGATTAAAATCGCCGATCGAGGCGTCCAATCATGAGGACCAACTCGACATGAACTTTAAAAAAGAACGATTTCCATTTGCATTGAACAACTTAACGCTCGATGTTTAGGGATAAATATGAGGTATATCCCCTTAGCTTTTGCCACCATTACGCTTTCCCCGCTACACGCGGAGACGATTTACACGATCCCCCAAGGATACACGAAGCTGACAATTGCCGCTGCAAGCTCTGATATCGAGCCTACTATTACAGGAATATCAGTCACTTTGTTGAACGATCTTGAATTTGCTTCGTCTGCAACAATCAACAGTGATTACAATGCTGCTCCTTCTAGTAGCACGCAAACTCTAGCGATCACTGGGCAAAATTGGTCTCAGGACCAATGGACGGGACAACCACATCTCGCATACATCACCGACGCCAATGGAGCAGAAGAAGCTTTTTTGATTTCTTCACACACCAGTAATGGCCAGTTGACCCTCCTTACTACATTCGACCTACTCGGTGACAAAGACTCTGAAACACCTGGACTTCAAAATCGCTTCCCTTCAGCGACAACAGTTAAAATTCGAGGAGCTAATACAATTGGATCGATCTTTTCATCAAAAATTGGTGAGTTTAGTCCCGACGATCGGGTTTTTGTGTGGGACGGCTCCGAGTGGCTGTCTTTCCAAAAAAACGGTTTCGGAAACTGGGCTTTGGCATCCAATCTTTTTGGTAACGAAAATGGCACGGTAATATTCCCAGACGAGGGAATGTTCATTTTGCGAAGTGCGACGAGTGCAATCGAACTCACTCTCTTCGGCGAAGTGCCAGCCGTTCCCCAAATCTCGACGATTACTAAAACAAAACTTCTGTCGACACGTATTCCCGTTGAAACAACCTTAGCTGGGCTTGCATTAAACGACGATCTTTGGAAAAGCGACGATCGCCTCTACATCTGGAATGGCAGTAGCTGGGATGCTTATCTTGTGAATGGATTTGGAAATTGGGCCCCAGCTAGCAACCAATTCGGCAACTCGAACACCCTTCCAATCGCCGCTAACACTGCGATTTTTGTAAACCGGGAAACTGAGGTCAGCGGGGCAGAGGGGATCGTCGCCGCGCCACTTCCTTACGACCTACTTTCCGAATAAACTGTCCCTTGATCTAGAGAAATCAAAAGCTAGAAGCCCCGAAAATCTTGAAAAATATAATGAAAACATCTTTGGCACTCGTCCTTTTAAGCGGCGTAACGAATGCAGCAACCGTTTCGATCGGAGGGGGCGCGTTTGCAAATCTCCTCGATGCATCAGGCAACAATCTTCCCAATGGTTCCCAAGTCCAATTGGGATACTTCTTGGGGGTTGCGCCATCAAAAAGCGGTGATGATTTCACGAGTGTAGACTGGGATACTTTCAGCCCCTTCTTAGGAGTTGGCTCATCAAATCCTGGAGAAGTGATCGGAACCTTCGACGCCGGCGGTGGATTCGAATCGGCCTTTCAGATCAGTTCTACCCTTGATACCGATCTTGGAGATTCACTCCCTCTCGGGTTTCCGGTGCGTTTGGGCTTCCGAATCTTTGATACCACTGAAAGCCTAATCGACGGAGCGGCATATAACACGGTAGTTCGTGATGTTTCGACTTGGGTTTTTAATGATCCGGGAATTGTAACGAACCAACCTCCTACCCCTTCGATCTCGAGCACAAATGATCCACTTATGTTCTGGGAAGATAGCGCAAATCCGTTCCGAACTTCAATTGCTGTTCCAGAACCAAGCAGTATTCTTTCCGTCTTAATTGGAGCAACATTATTCGCAGGGCGTCGTAGGCGCACCTAAGCTCTAATCAGGGAACCTTAAACTTCCAAAGCTCTCCCTCACCTTGGACGGAGAGCTTTTTTATTCATCTAATATTGCTGACATCGCGCTAAAGAAACCTCGAAGTTCCTCCTCGGAGGCCTCGGCACCCATGATATCCTCGTAGCCTTCCTCATGAACCCAATCAGGGTTTAATTCCCGGATAAAACTACTTGCCTCGCAAGCTTCTTCCTTCCCCCATTTCACTCGCGTAGCGCAGTAAGTCATCGTCATTTTTTCCTGCGCCCGCGTTATTCCTACATAGAGAAGCCGCCTCTCTTCATCACGTGTTCCCTCTTCGAGACTTCTTTTATGAGGAAGAATCCCTTCTTCGAGGCCCACCAAATAAACGATCGGATATTCCAAACCCTTTGCTGCATGAAGTGTAATGAGTGTCACACCACTCTTTTTTTCTAGATCATCCTCTTTTTCACCATCGAGCGCGGCTTGGTCAAGGAAGTCATTGAGGCTCTTCCCCTTTTTAATTGCTTCGGTCAGGGATGCAATGGTTGTCGAGACACCCTCTCTTCGGGCATCTTTCTCTTTATCCGTCTTGCATTGGCGCATCAACCACTCATGAAAATCCATTTCTCGTAGCCATTGATCCATTGCTATTCCAGCATGCACCCCATCAATCAAACTCCTTCGAACCTCTTCCACCTGACCTGTGAAAGTCTGAATTGAACTCCTCACCTTCTTGGAAACTTGAACCAAAAAATCGCCATCGATTAATGTCTCCCAAATGCTCTGATCCTTTTCGCGGCTCCAATCTAAAGCCGCCATCGAGGTTGTGTTTCCAATCCCACGTGGAGGGGTATTGAGGATCCGAAGTAAGGGAATATCCAATTCCGGTTGATTGAGAACTTGGACATAGCTGAGAACATCCCGCACCTCCTTTCGGTCGTAGAAACTTTGCGCTCCAACCATTCGGTAAGGTATCTTCTCCTCACGCAAAACTTCCTCCATCTTTCGAATTTGACCGTTCGTCCGAAAAAGAATTGCGAAATCCTCCAAAACCCGACCTTCCTCGCGTTGCATCACAATCTCGGAGACAATCCATTCTGATTCCTCTTGGTCACCTGGCATAGAAACTAAACGGACCAAATCACCACCCGGTATTGTAGGTCTTAATTTCTTTTCACGCCGCCCTACATTATGCCGAATCAGGCTATTTGCGACCTCTAGAACCGCCTGAGTGCTCCGATAATTCTCCTCCAGTCGAATGATTTTTGGATTGGGGAAAAATCGTTCGAATTGCAAAATATTAGTAACCTGCGCGCCCCTCCATCCATAAATCGACTGATCATCATCACCCACCACACAAATATTGTAAGGCTCGCCAACTAATTGCTGAAGCAACTTCATTTGCAGGCTATTGGTATCCTGAAACTCGTC
>Ga0222717_10000231_pt1 | contig 48996 bp, 41 predicted proteins | sample C33_18DmetaG_FD_165053 | JGI IMG/M metagenome (GOLD analysis project Ga0222717, IMG submission 165053) | Estuarine water microbial communities from San Francisco Bay, California, United States - C33_18D | ecosystem: Environmental > Aquatic > Marine > Unclassified | place: USA: California... | reverse complement strand
TTTACCGTACTGCAAAAAGTTATATACATTAAACCATTCAACATAATTGTTATTCACTGGCTTTCCAAATTGCTTAATAAATTCATTTTCACTTGTAATAAGAGTAGGAATCATGGATGGTCCCCAGTTAAATCGTCCAACTACTCCTGCAATGCTACTAAGCATAAGCTTTTCAGGACGAATGGATTTATCAATCTCATTCGTGACGATTCCTGGAGATAGAGTAAAATCTGCCATATCAGTTCCTTTAACTTGAATTATTTTAAAAGGTAAACCACGAAAAAAATAAATTAAAAATAATTAATTTTATTAATTTAGAAATATTTATCAATTTTGAAGTTTTAAAGACCTTCAAATAACCAGGCATTTTGTTTAAGAATTTCAATTCTTTCTTCTTCAAACGGATCTCGTTCTTCTTCTGGAACGTATTCTTCCACACCATCATCCAAAAATCCAAAAGGTAAATAATTTTCTTCATTTTCATTTTCTACAATATTTGTTCGAATGTTCATATCATAAGTATCTTTGAAATATTGTTCATCAGACATCCAAGCAAAAAGAACTAAAGTCATTACACAATCATCATGTTTACCATTCTCTGCTTTATATGAACCAGACCTTGCATCAACTGAGAATGTTAGAAATTCACCAATAGTATCAGAATCATTCACTAAAAGTTGTTCATTCTCAAGTAACATTTTTAAATTCGAACAGCCAATTCTTTTAATTCTTGGTGTTGTTGTTACACCATACTTCGCTCTTTTTTGAAATCCACTCGACAAGGTAGTTTTTAATTCTTTTTTTACAGTGGTGAACAAGTGATCATATTCTAAATCTTGAAGTAGAACATCTGTAATTTGTGAACCTATATTGTTTTCTTCAACGAGAACATATGCTTTGTTGTATTGTAGTGCCGCATTGTGAATGATTCTTGCATAGATAATTGGTTGAATTGTATTGTCACGATAAACAGCAACAACTTTAAATGGCTTTGTTGAAACATCAATCACAGAGAAAACAGAATAGTCTTGTTCTCTACCCTTTGATACATCAGCAACAATTACATAATTGTGTTCTTCTTGAACTTCTTCATAAATTTTAATGTCATCAAGAATTCGTGATGGCTTCATGATTGCCAACTCTTTCAATTTTGTTGATGAAATTAAAGTTGCTGTACTACCAAGAAACTGACAACAATGTTCAACAAGAAACTTTTCTTCTCCAAACTGTGCAATTGTTTTTTTCTTCCATTCTTCATTACGATCTGGTCTTTGATACCACATGACTTTATATGGAATAAAGTCATTAACTTTAGCTTCTGCTTCCGTCCAAAACTTGTAGAAATGATTCAATCCTTTTGGTGTTGAAGTCATCACAACCTTCGAAGAAGTACCAGAAGAGATAGTAGGATAGGTTGCAGACCAAAATGTTTCAAAGTTATCAACGAATGCGCACTCATCTACATACAATAGATTGATCGTTTCACCACGAATACTGTCACCAGTCGAAGCTGAGACCATCACCATACAACCATTTTCAAGTTCAATTGAATTCACATTCCAAGACATCACTCCTTGTTGCATCCATAAAGGAATGTGTTCATATGCTTGTTTGATTAAACGTAAACTCTTTCGTGCAGTCTTTGTATAGTTTGCCAGAATTGCTACATTCTTTGAACTATTGAATAATATATAATGTAAAATATATCCACAAACAGTTGTAGTTTTTGAAATCTGGCGTGCAGATAATACAATTGTATTTCGATTATCATGTACTAAATTAATAATATCTTTTTGATAATCCCACAAGTCAATAATTTGTTTACCTTGGTCAATTGTAATGATATAAAAATAATTATTAAGAAAGTAAACAACATCATCTCGACACTTTAGATATTCTTCCACATGATTTCGTGTGAAAGGTATCTCTTGTCCAACACGTTTTAATTTAGGATTATTTTTATAATTAAGTACTGGTACTGGTGCAGACATAGAATCACCTTTTTAGAAATGGATAAATAATATAAGTTATTTTAATATTTATTTCAACCAAGGCTTTAATGTCAAAAGCAAATATACATTTTAATCATTACCAATATCAAGGAGAGCAGGACTTAGTACAGGACTTGCATGATGAGATCATACAAATTGTAGGCATCAATATGTCTTATCTACCCAAAGAACATTTCAATTACGATCTGATCATGGGTTCTGATAATGACCAAAGATTTAATCACGCCTATCTGATTGAGATGTTGATGGAAGAAACTGATGGCTATGTTGGTCAATCATTACTCGGTAAGTTTGGTTTGCAAATTGAAGAAACAATGAATTTGATTGTTTCAAAAAGAAGATTTGATGAGACAAGTATTCCAGACCGAAAGCGACCGCATGAGGGTGACTTGATCTATATGCCAACAGATTCAAGATTGTATACAATTACATATGTTGATTATCAACAACCAGGATTTATGCAAGCTGGTATCTTTCCTAACTATCGGCTATCATGCGAATTGTATACACCAAGCCATGAGCAGATTGAAACGAATGTTAAAGTAATTGATCAATCAGACCAAGAAATTTATAGTCTTGACATACCAATTGAAAACGTTACAGGTAAGTTTGCAAGAAATGAATTTGTTGTTGGTGAGAGGTCAGGATACAAAGGACAAGTGCATAAGTTTATGCCAAGAAAGAAAGTTCTTTCAGTTCGTAACCTGAACGGTTTGTTTGAACCGAATGAAATTATAACAGGTGACTCAAGTGGTGCAACTGCAAATGTTAATACAATTGTTGAACATTTGTCACATCAAAATGAAGAAATTCAAGCATTGCAAACAAACAATCAATTGCTTGATGAAAGCACAACACTTGTTGAATGGGATCCAAATAATCCACTAGCATAACAGAGATATGTTTTTTAGTAAAAATGTTGATGAGCAAGACCAGTATCACCAAACAATAAGAAATCTGGTTGTTGTTATAGGATCATTGTTTTCAAAAATGGTTCTTGTCCGTAAGAATCATAAGTCAGGTGACATTGAAGAAAAGATTGTAGTACCAATTAGCTTTGCAAATCGTGATAAGATGCTTACTTTAATTCGTGATGCACCTGCTGTTGAAGATAAGAATACAAACTTAACACTACCAAGAATTGGATTTTCGTTTGATGGTTTGTCTTATGATAGTCAAAGACAATTACCTAAAACAGGTGGAAGAGGACGACCAACAAACGAACAAAAAAACAAAAAAGATGTGCTTGTAATGTACAATGGAGTGCCGTATAATTTTGAATTTACAGTTTCAATTCTTGCTAAATATGCAGAAGATTTAACACAACTTGTTGAAAAAATCTTACCGTATTTTACACCAAATTTGAATGTGACATATCGTGCAATACCTGAATTAAGTATTGACATTGATGTGCCGATCATGTTGAATGGTGTAACATGGACAGATCAATATGAAGGCCTACAGGAGAGAAGACTACTTACCGCCGACCTTGCTTTAACAGCAAAATCATATATCTTTCCGCCGATTAAAGATTATCCTAGAGTAAATACAGTATTTGTGGAGACACATACTTTAGGAAAAATTGGAACTGAAGATTTACAAAAATCTCGTAAGAAAGCCCTTTATCTTGAACAACGAATGCCGATTGCTACTGAAACTTCTGGAAGTTTACAGGATGAAGAAGCAAGTTCTGCTTTGAATGATCCTATTGCAAATGAGCATAGCTTAGTTAAGATTTATGGTTATGATGAAAATGATGATTTTGGTTTCAAAACTTTTGTCTATGAAGGCTCAAATTATGACGAAGAGCATGAAAGAGAAGAGGCTTGGAAAAAAGAAAACCCATAAAGGAGAATTAAAATGAATTTATTTTTGAAATGGTGGCTACTCATCACACTCACACTCACAGGTTTAGGTGTTGCAACCTATTTTAACTTTTTGAATTTCATGTATGTGCATGACTTTACAAAACTCTCTGTTGCAATTCTAAGTATATTCGCCGCCACCAGTGTTGTGATTGGATATAAATTATGGAAAAGTTCAGTTAAAGGAGACGAAAAATATACTTATGATCGGGAATGGTTTGTGAGTGAAATGGTAATTACTTTAGGCATGATTGGAACTGTTATCGGATTTATTTACATGCTGTACTCAGTTTTTTCAAATTTAAATATCAACGATACTTATGCCATTCAGGAAAGTTTAACACAAATGGCAAGCGGTATGGGTACAGCATTGCTTACAACATTGGTTGGGTTAGTAAGTAGTGTTCTTATTAAAAGTCAACTGGTAATGGTGGAATCATATGTTAAAGTACAGTAGTAATCTTGCATTTATTGATCTTCTTTTCAACTTAATTTTGGGATTTGCATTCCTTTTCATCGTTGCATTTCTTCTAATTAATGATCCAACGGAAACAGCAGACATTGAAGCAAACGTTGAATACATGATCACAATGAGTTGGGAAGGAGAAAAAGATATTGATTTAGACCTATGGATTGAAGGCCCAAGTGGTCTTGTAGGTTTTCGGGATCCCTCACAAGGATTCATGAACCTTGACCGAGATGATTTAGGACATCGTACGGATACAATTTATGCGGGCACGGATAAGATGGAAGTTGTTCATATCAATCAAGAGATTATCAACATTCGTGGTTACCAAGCTGGTGAATATGTAATCAATGGACATTATTTCTTTACAAAGGAACCAAAAGAAAAGAGGCGGACAGTTGCCGAAGTTAAAGTGATTAAGTTGAATCCTTTTGAAGAAGTTTGGCAAGGAACAAAAGAGTTTGAATTTCGTGGACAAGAACTTACCTTTGTTCGCTTTGACATGACACCTGAAGGACGTTATACAAACATGCATGATTTGCAAAAGCATCTTGTAATGAAACCTGATGGTACTGGACCTGGCACAGGTTGGGTAACTTTACCAAATGATTCAAATCGTAATACAAGAGGCTCTGGACCATCCGGTGCCGTTACGCAACAAATGCAAATTAATAGTGATCCAGTTTATGGAGGCATAGGAGGACCATGACTTACTTAATTATTTTAGCGATATTTTTAGTTTCATTATTTTTGTGGCTGATGATTGATGTGCGTAAAAGTGCCCACATGCTGTACATCATTCCTCTAACAATTTTGTTCACTGGTGGAAGTTACTTCTACATTGATTCATTGTTTGGGTATCCAACTTCATTAACAAATGAAAAGAAGTTCATGCTTGTTTCTTATATACCAGATGAAACAGGTGATAATATTTTCATGTGGGTAATGCTTGAAGGTGATGCAAAACCTAAGGCAATTCAAATACCATATTCACAAGAGAAACATAAGGCTCTTGCTGCCGCTACTGAAGGTATGAAAAAAGGTCGCCAATTTGTTGGTGAGTTTGATCCTGAACTTTCGGGTGAAGAAAATGAGGGACAAGAAGGTGATCCGGGAACGAACAGTGAACAACATGCAGGTGGCACAATCAAATCAAAAGGTGGTGGTTTTGCTCTACTTGAACTTGATGTAGAAGCCACACTTCCGAAAAAAGCAGGCCATGAAGAATACGAAGATTGAGCCAATTGAAGTTTCAAACGAAGTACCTGTTGAATTCATCGAAGAAGGTGCGGAAAGAAAACTTCAAAAAGTTGAAAAGTACAACGCAATTACACCATACGAGGGTGCAACGTCCTCGGATGAAGATTTTGAATTTGCTCAAGATACAATCAAAGAGACAATTTTAAAATCAAACGAAGTTTTACAGGAACTAGGTCAAGCTGCCATTCTCAATGAGAATGGCAAACTCTATGAATCATATTCTCAACTGATGAAAAATATCATCGATGGTTCATCTGCTCTACTTGATCTACATGTAAAACAAAAGAAAGTAAAAGAAATAAAAGAGAAGCTCGAGCCTTCTCAAACCAACACTCAAATAAATAATATAGTTGTTGGTTCAACAAAAGATCTTCTTGACATGATTGAAAACAAGATAAAAGATTAAAGACCTGCCTTTCGTATTGTTTTTGTTAGCAAAGTATAAATAGAATAAGTACAACATTTTCTTTCATCATACAATACAAAAAGAATTATGGCCGACACCATTTCTAAAATACTCATTAAAAGTTCTTTAGTAACTGATACTCCCTCCGCAAGTGACCTTGAACGAGCAGAACTAGCTTATTCATACTCATCAAATCGTCTATTCATTGGACATCCAGATGGCAATCAATCACCAATGGTGATTGGTGGTACAAAATTCCTTGAACTATTTGAAACTATTCTTGATGATGATGGCACAATCAACTCTGGTCAAGTATTATCAAACAGAGTAATTGTTGCTGGTGAAGATCGTGATCTTGATTTTCTGGATATTGGTGTATTAAAAGTTGCTGGTAGAGAACTCGCCACAAGATTTATTGATAAAGTAACCACATCAAATGCATTTAGTGATGTTAGCCATACACAATTGGCAACAGCACAAGCAACAAAAGAATATGTCGATCAAAGAACAGAAAGATTTTTACTTAACTTTGACGAAGAATCGATACAAGAAGCACAAATTCTAATTGCTGATGCGAACAATCGTTTTGAAAATCGAACGATTACTGGTGATGTTATTCTAAGTTCTGATGGTTTTACAAAAATTCGTGATGGTATCATTAAGAATGAAATGCTCAAGAATGCATCGATTCTTGTTGGTACTCAAGAAGTTAAACTTGGTGGTAGAATTATCATCAACATGAATGAAGATACCTCTGGTATTCTTCGTGTACATCGTGGTGGTATTGGTCGGTCACACCTCGAGAAACATCAAGTTGTTTTAGGTAATGAACTTGAAGCAGTACAAACATCAAGCAATTTTATATTTGATACAATTGAAAATAAGTTGTACATCAACGAAAGAGCCGAAATTACTCGACATCTTTCAATTGGCGAATCTCTTGAAGTTGCAGATAGTTTCTTTGCTACTGCAGATTCAATTCGTTTTCACGATTATTTTAAAGTCGATCATACAGATAAATCTGTCAACATCGATGCTGATAATTTATCTATTGATGCCGATATTGATCTCACAAGTAATTTAATTGTTGCGCATACAAACACATTTGATTTGTTTGCGAAATCAACAAATCTTTATGGTGATTCTCTTTACATCTCGGCAAATACTGTTACTGTCAGTAAAGCACATACAACATTTGACGGTGAAGTTATTGTTAATGGTAAGAGTACGGTCAATGGTGATACAATTGTCAATGGTAAATCAACAATCAACGGCGATAGTACAATCAATGGTGATGTACAAGTTAACAGTGATAATGTAAATATCTCCTCTTCAACAGTTACTGTAGTTGATGGTGTAGTTACATTTAACAATGATGTTGATTATAATGGTGATACAATCACTGTATCAAGTGGAACAGTTACAACTGTCTATGGTGATGTTGATATTCAAAATCAATTAATATCATTCAATACTTTACAGTATGAAGTTGATGGTACAAGAATTGATTTTAATAGTATTGACTTTGAAATCTCAAACGGTACCCATACAACGATTCAAGGTGATAGTACAATCAATGGTAAAACGAATTTTACTGGTGATATTCTTATTGAATCGAATAATGTTGAATATAGTCTTGGTACACTCACAAAATTTGTTGGTCCAGCAATCTTCAATAATGATATTTCTATCGTCAATGATCTAATATCGATCGATGCAAATGAATTTGAGGTCTCATCGAATACAAGATCAGTGTTCAATGGTATAACGATCTTTAATAATGTTTCTCAACTGAATGGTGAGTTGTTTGAAATCAGTCCATTCACAGAAACAATTTACAAAGGTACTGTTGAATTTCAAAACCTAACAACTTTCAATGCAGACTCAACATTCAATGAAGGTATCTATGTCAATAGCAATTTATACCTATCTGCAGATACAAATCTAAGTAGTGATGCAACTTCACAGTTCCGTGGTGAGACAACTTTTGACAATAAGGTTTCCATCAATGATGAGCTTACAGTCACAGCGCCTTCAGTTTTCAACAACATTGTTGAAATCAATGATGCAACCACAATCAATGCACCAACGGTTATCAATGACATAACAACAATCAATGATGCGACCACCATCAATGCACCACTTCGTGTAAATGATAATGTCAGCATTCGTGAATCGCTCACCATTGAGAAAGATTTGATTGTTGAACGTGACCTATTCGTTCAAGGAAACACCGTTCAGATTGACGTACAAACGATGGTTGTTGAAGATAACATCATCGTAGTTGGAAAGAACAATGAGGCGGATGCTGTTGATTTGGGATTTGCTGCAAAGTACAAGTATGAAGGTGTTGATGCATATGCCGGTATCTTCCGTGATGCTGCTGATAAGAAATTCCATCTCTTTCGAAAATATGATACCGAACCTGGTATCACAATGGGCAACTATGAACTTGCCACTTTAGTTGGTGACTTTGAAGCAAATCAGGTATTGATTGAATCTGGAACGATCAGTGATGTAACAATGCATCGTCCAGAAATCCACAAGGCAACATTGATTGATGCCAAGTTAGAAGGTACAGTCATTCATAATTTGTCAGCAACTGCGGCATCAATTGATCATTCAACCGCTAATGATGTTTACATCAAGAACAGTGTTCTTCAATATTCTGATGTAAAACATTCAGAGTTAGATACCATCACATCAGTAAACTTTACAGGTACAGATACCTATTTGACTGATGGCTGGGTGAAGAACTTTGACATCTATGATTCAAGAGCAAACAATTTCACTGCCACCAATGTTTACATAACAACTGGTACAATTGATGATTTTGATGTTGATGATATTCGTGTTACCAATTTTGATTTAAAGCATGGTGATATTTTCAATGTTGATATTGATAATGTAAGAGCAAACAATCTCACCGCAACAAACGTATATCTGTTTGATGGTACTCAGTACAACTTTGAAATTGAGAAAACCATTTCAAAGAACTTTACCGGTACTGATACATTTTTGACAAAAGGTACAATTGAAGATTTCGAACTTACAGATATTCGTGTCCAGGATTTCGATCTCAAGAATGGTAAAATTTGGAATGTTGAAATTGAAAAGATTTCATCCGCAAATGATGTCACAGTCACCAACTTTGATTTAAAGCATGGTGATATTCAAGATGTTGATGTTGAAGATATGCGAGCCAATAATGTTGTATCAACAAATACGCATTCAACATTTGGTCACATTGAAACATTTACTGCCAATAATATCACAACAACCAACTTTGATTCGAGACAGGGATATCTACAGGATATTGATGTTGAGGATATGAGAGCAAATGGTGTTGTTGCAACAAACTTGAATCTGGATCATGTTGTAGCAAACGATGTGACCACAACAAACTTTGATTCAAGACATGGCTATCTTCAGGATATTGATGTTGTTGATATGCGGGCGGAAGAGGTCAAGGCAAAGTTTGTCGAATTAGATCAAGTCACTGCAAATGGCGTGACAACCACCAACTACAAATCATATCACGGTTATCTTGAAGACACCGATGTTGAAGATATGAGAGCAAATGGTGTTGTTGCTACGAATTTAGATTTAGACCATGTTGTAGCCAATGATGTAACAACAACCAATTTTGATTCAAGACATGGCTATCTACAGGATATTGATGTTGAGGATATTCGTGCAAACAATGTAGTTTCGACAAATGTACATTCAACCTTTGGACATTTAGAAACATATACACAAAACAACATTACAACAACCAACTTTGATTCGAGACAGGGATATCTACAGGATATTGATGTTGAGGATATGAGAGCCAACAATGTTGTTAGCACAAACACACACTCAACATTTGGTCATTTAGAAGATTTCACTGCAAACAATATCACAATCACAAACTTTAAACTTCAATATGGTACAATTGAAGATTATTCAATTGAAGATGTCCGTGCAAACAATGTTAATACGACAAACTTTGTAACAGCACATGGTGATTTGACTGATATTGATGTTGAGGATATGAGAGCCAATGCTGTGATTTCAACAAATGTTCATTCAACCTTTGGACATCTTGAAACATACACTGCCAATAATATCACAACTACCAACTACAAATCATATTATGGTTATCTTGAAAATACTGATGTTGAAGATATGCGGGCCAACAATGTTGTATCAACGAATACACATTCAACCTTTGGGCATTTAGAAACATTCACTGCAAATGGTATCACAACTACCAACTACAAATCATATCATGGTTATCTCGAAGATACAGATGCAATTGATCTAAGAGCAACAAACGTAGCACTCGACACTGGTACAATTACAAACTTTGATGCTACTCATATTCGAGTAACAAATGATCTTAAAGCAACAAACGTAACACTTGATACTGGTACCTTAACTAACTTTGACATTTATAATTCAAGAGTTTATGAAACACAAATTGTTGACCGTTCAACAGCAAACAATTTAGAATCAAACAATGCAACTTTAACTTTTGCTGAAATCTACGATACAAGATCAGAAAGACTATGGTCAAACAATGCTACTCTTGAAAATGCAGTCATTAAAAGAGCAGAAATTGAAAACATTGAAGGTATCAATTATAGCCTAACTGCTGGTGATATCACAAATTTCGAAATTTATGATTCAAGAGCAAACAATTTCACTGCAACAAATGTATACTTGACAACTGGTACATTTGATGACTTTACAATGCGTGATTCAAGAACAGAAAGAATCACTGCAAATGCAACAACTGGTACCAACTTTGATCTAACAACTGGTACAATTGATAACTTCTTAGTCAAGAATAGTACATTTGAAGCAATTGTCGCAAACAATGTAAATGGTACAAACTATGTTCTTGATACTGTAATTGCAGATAAAGTATTCTTGAACACAGGAACAATTGACCTTTTTGACATTGTTGATTCAAGAACATATAATATCACTGCAAACAATACAACTGGTGAATACTTCTTCTTAACACATGGTACACTGGAAGACTTTACGATTGAAAAGTCTCGAATGAACAACAGTGTTGCCAACAATATGGAAATCAATGATTCGACAATCAACAATGCAACATTGTGGAATGCGAATCTTGCAGGTATCACAATCACCGGTGCGGTTACAACACAATCAAAGTTTGATGATTCAACAGCAAACAATGTAGTTATCAACCAAAGTACATTACAAAATAGTTATATTAAAGATACTAACTTTGATCGTGTTGAAGGATATGATCTAACAGCAACGAATGTATTCTTGTATGATGGTACACTTGAAAACTTTGATATTGAAGCATCAAGAGCCAACAATTTAACTGCTACAAATGTATATCTAACAACTGGTACAATTGATAACTTCAATTTAGATGATGTACATGTTGAAGCATCAACTGCAAACAATCTAACAGCAACCAATGTACATCTAACAACTGGCACAATTGATAACTTCAATTTAGATGATGTACATGTTGAAGCATCAAGAGCCAACAATTTAACTGCTACGAATGTATATCTAACAACTGGCACAATTACTGATTTTGATGTTGATGATATAAGAGTTGAAGCATCAACTGCAAACAATCTAACAGCAACCAATGTATATCTAACAACTGGCACAATTACTGATTTTGATGTTGATGATATAAGAGTTGAAAAGGCTGAAGCAAATAATGTTACGGCGACCAATGTATATTTAATGACCGGTACAATTGAAGATTTTGATGCTGAGAATATACGAGCAAATAATGTTACTGCAACAAATGTATTCTTAACAACTGGCACAATTGACCAGTTTACAGGAACACATCTTCATATTACAGATGATTTCAAAGCAACAAACGTTGTATTAGATACTGGTACATTAACCAACTTTGATATCTACAACTCTCGAGTTTATGATACACAAATTGTTGAAGAATCTTCTGCAAATAACTTAGTATCAAATAACGCTACGTTAACATATGCAGAAATCTTTGACACAAGATCAGAAAGATTGTGGTCAAATAATGCTACACTTGAGAACGCAATAATCAAACGTGCTGAAATTGAGAACATTGAAGGTAAGAATTATAGCTTAACAGATGGTGATTTAACCAATTTTGACATTTATGATTCAAGAGCCAATAACTTCACCGCTACTAACGTCTATCTTGAAACTGGTACAATTGAAGATTTTGATGTTACGAATATTCGTGTTGAAGCATCAACTGCAAATAACTTAACAACAACCAATGTATATCTAACAACTGGTACAATTACTGATTTTGATGTTACGAATATTCGTGTTGAAGCATCAACTGCAAACAACTTAACAGCAACGAATGTATATCTTGAAACTGGTACGATTGACAATTTCACAGGTACACATCTTCATATCACAGATGATTTGCAGGCAACCAATGTCACAATGGACACTGGTTCAATGGTCAACTTTGATATTGAAGCATCAAGAGCCAACAATCTAACCGCAACAAATGTATTCTTAACTGATGGTACGATTGATAACTTTGACCTTGAGGCATCAAGAGCCAACAATCTAACCGCTACTAACGTCTATCTTGAAACTGGTACAATTGATAACTTTGACCTTGAAGCATCAAGAGCCAATAACTTCACCGCTACTAACGTCTATCTTGAAACTGGTACAATTGACAATTTCAAAGGTACTCATCTTCACATCACAAATGATCTTAAAGCGACAAATGTTACGCTTGATACTGGTACAATTACCAACTTTGACATTTATAATTCAAGAGTTTATGATACGCAAATTGTTGAAGAGTCCAGCGCAAATAACTTAGTATCAAATAATGCGACCTTAAACTATGCAACATCTGAATATCTCACATCAAACAATGCAACAATCACAAATGCAAAAATTAAGAATGCAGAGATTGAAAACATTGAAGGTATCAATTACGATCTTAAAGCTGGTGATATTGATGACTTTGATATTGAGAATTCAAGAATTGCAAACTCAACATTAAATCTTGTCACTGGTACAAATGTTGATTTAGATGGTGGTTTAATTGAGAACTATGAAATCAATGATAGCTTTGGTAATAATGTTACGCTTAATTTCTCAACATTAAATGATGCACAACTGAATAGACCAACTCTTGATCATGCAACACTGACCGGCGTAACAATTGCTGGAGCGGTTGCAACAGAATCAAAGTTTGATAATTCAACCGCAAACACTGTAGTTATTAATGATAGTGAAATTTATACTACATTAATTGAAAACTCAAATGTTGAAAACATCACTGGTAATAATGTATACTTAACCGGCGGTACTCTTGATAACTTTAAGATTTATCGTTCAACAATCTATGATTCACAGATTGTTCAGAATTCAGAAGCAGAATATCTAACATCAAACAATGCACAATTAAATGATGCCACTATTCTCAATGCAACTGCTGAGAATCTAACATCAAACAATGCAACAATCACTTATGCACAAGCGCATTATCTAACATCAAATAATGCCACTTTACATCGAGCTGATATTTTTGATACTGAAGGTATAAGAGTTGATTTAACAACAGGTACAATTGATGATTATGATATCATTGATTCACGAATGGACCGAATGCAGGCAAACAATGTTGCCTTGAACAAAGGTTCCATGGCTGACTATGATATTGATGGTTCAAGATTGCGACAAGTCACAGGTAATAATGTAGATTTGACAATTGGTACAATTGATGATTATACTATTAAGCAATCAAACATTGAAGATACTAGCGGTGTACGAGTTAATCTAACAACTGGTATAATTGATCAGTATACCATTAAAGATTCTGATTTAAACAATGTTAATGGTACAAGTGTAGATTTAACAACTGGTACAATTGATGATTATACTATTCAAAATTCAGACCTTGATACTATTAATGGTGTAAGAGTTGACCTTACTACTGGTAAGATTGAACATTATGCAATTGCCAATTCAAATTTAAATCTTGTTACCGGTACAAATGTTGATTTAACTTCTGGTGAAATTAAGACATATCACATTGAAGGATCAACTGCAAACAATCTCACTGCTACGAATGTATATCTTCAGACTGGTACAGCAGATGATATTGATATTACCAACTCAACTCTTGATAGTGTTGAGGGTACAAGAGTTGATCTAACAACAGGTAAGATTGAACAATATGCAATTGCTAATACAAGCCTGAATCTTGTCACTGGTACAAATGTTGATTTAACTTCTGGTGAAATCAAAACATATCACATTGAAGGATCAACCGCAAATAACTTAACAGCAACCAATGTATATCTAACAACTGGTACACTTGATACGTTTGATGGTGTACGAGTTGATTTGACCACTGGTGAGATTGAACAATATGCAATTGCTAATTCAAGTCTCAATCTTGTCACTGGTACAAATGTTAATTTAACAACTGGTATTATTGATGATTATACAATCAAGCAATCAGATATTGAAGACATTGATGGTGTAAGAGTTGATTTAACAACTGGTACAATTACAACATATCATGTTGAAGGTTCGACAGCAAATAATCTAACAGCAACCAATGTATATCTAACAACTGGTACTGCTGGTGATTTCACTGTTAGTTCTTCAAAGATTGTTGACACAACAGTTGACGGAACATTTGTTCCTGCTGATGATAGTGTAGACCTTGGTGCAAATGCCTCACGATTCCAAGATGCATACATTTCAAATGAGTTGAATCTTGGTCTTGCTGTAATGCGAATCAATGAAGATGGTCATATTGATTTTGTCAATCAAGCTGGTGAGAATGTAAGACTTGCTGACTATGCGATGAAAGAAGATGCTGCTTCAGCAGTTGTTACAGAAACAGCCATTGTTGGTAGCACTTTCTCGGGTAATGTTGTTGCAAACACCATCACAGTTCATGCCGGATCTATTGCGAATGTTGAAATTCGAAATGCAGACATTTATGGTTCAAGAGTATATGAAACACAATTGATCAATGAGATTACTGCAAATAATGTATTCTCTGATAATGCAGAAATTGAAGATGCTTTAGTCACTCGAGCAACCATTCTTAATGCAACAGCAAATAACTTAACTTCGAATAATGCAACAATCAGAAATGCAGATATTACAGATGCAACGGCATTACGCTTTACCGCAAATAGTTCATCGTTTGGTCAAGTTGAAATCTGGGATTCAAAGATTTATACATCTCAGATTATCGAATCACAAATCATTCAAGAATCAACTGCTGATCAATTAACATCAAATTATGCTACCATTAATGATGCGACAATTGATAAAGCAACTATTACTGATGCCACAGCAGAAAGATTAACTTCCAATAACGCTACCTTAAATGATGTTACTATTGAAGAAGGCACTGCAACTGATTTGTTGCTCAACAATGCAACACTTGAAGACGCAACTGCAAATAATCTAGTCCTCACTGGTCCCACAACAATTAGTGGTCATTTATTACCAACTGCAAATGGTGTGTATGATTTAGGTTCTATTGAGAATCCATTCAGACATATGTTCTTGTCTGGCAGCACACTCTATGTTGGCGGTGTACCAATTACAATGGGTGGTGACGGCTTTAAGTTTGGTGCTGACCTTGCTGATTATTCAAAGTCAAGCGAACAAGCAGCACATATTCAAACTGAAACCGCACAGATTAATACCTTAACTGCAAATACAGGTACGGTCACAATTCTCAGTGGTGAAACTTTAACCTATACAGGACTTAGCACACTCACTGAAATTGATTCAGACACTGCAGAAATCACCGACTTAACAGTTGGACAACTTGAAGGCAATTATGCCAATGTTGATACCTTAGTTGTTACTACAGATACAACTTTAGATGGTACTACAACAATTGGTAATGCTGATATTCAAATTGGTGATGTTGATACACTGACTGCAAGAAAACTAACTGTTACTGAAGATGCAACAGTTGCCAATTCCGTCACAATTGACGGCTTCACCATGTGGAAAGATGGTGAAGGTCATTTGAAGTTAAGTAACCGTCTTGCTGATTACTACCTCAAGACAGATGATACAACCGGTGAACTTGTACGGACAAATCGACTTATTGCTAACAATGCCTTTATTGATGTTCTTGATGCAAATACTGGTTCAGTTGATGAACTTGATTCAGTTGATTTAAAGGTAGCTAATTCAATCACATTGAATAACTTTGGAATGGCAATCGATGAAAATGGCCATCTGAAGTTTACACATCGTCTAGCAGATTATTATCTCAAGACTGATGATACTAGTGGTGAGAAAGTTACTACAAATAATCTGTTTGCACAGAACACATTCGTTAACTTTATTGATGCCAATACTGCTGAGATTGATGAGCTTGAAGTAGTTAATATTCATGCAACAAATGATGTATCTGCTGCCAATTCCGTTTCAGTTAACGGATTCACAATGTGGAGAGATGGTGATGGTTATTTGAAGTTAAGTGATCGTTTAGCAGACTACTATTTGAAAACTGATGATACAACCGGTGAACTTGTACGGACAAATCGACTTATTGCTAACAATGCCTTTATTGATGTCATTGATGCAAACAGTGGTACAATTGATGTATTAACAGTTGAAAACATCACAGTCAAAGATGGTACAATTGATGATGTGACCTTTAACAATGTCAATGTTAATGGTGGTACAGTTGAATTTATAAACCTGAAGAATTCAACTTTAGTTGATGTTGAAGGTAATCTAAATGAACCAGACATTGCTGATCCTGTAATTACTGGTGGTACTTGGACTGATGCAACAACAACGAATACAACACTTGACGGACAGATTGTATTTAATGCTCCATTACTTGCTGGTACAGATATTGACTTAGGTACAAATACTCAGCGATTCCGTGACCTATATCTTGCAAATGCAATCTCTGTACAAAACGCAACACATGGTGCGTATATCAGTCTTGATGCAAATGGTCATATCAAGTTCAATGTAAGACTGGCAGATTATTATCTCAAAACAGATGATACCAGTTCAGAGAAAGTTGAGAGTACACTAGGTATCTTTGAAACTGCAAATGCAGATACAGTTAATGCAACCACAGTCAATGTTGATGACCTATTTGCTGATGAAGCAGATGTCAATATTCTTGCTGCAACAAATGCAATTATCACAAGTGGAACAATTACAACACTTGGTACAACTGATATTACTTCAACAGATATCAAAACAAATGATATTCTTGTTACTAATGGTGTCTTTGTTGGTGGTGAAACAAAAGCCGACTCCGCACTAATTACAGTTGATGAGAATGGACATATTAAGTTCAATGTTCGATTGGCAGATTATTATCTCAAGACAGATGATACGAGTGGTGAAAAGGTCACTACTTCAAATCTGTATGCTGGTAATACATTCACTGATGTCATTGATGCAAACACTGGTACAATTGATCAATTGGAAGGTACAGACCTTGATTATGATAATGCAGTTATTGATACTGCAAACGTCACAAGATCAACGATTACCACTTTACATTCAACTACTGGTACAATTACTAATATTGATGGTACTACTGCTGACTATACTCAAGGTAAGTTTGGTTCACTTGATGTTACTGGTATCGCAGACATCAATACTATTCAGGCAACTGATGGAACAATCACAACTGTCAATGGTACAACAGCAAACTATCTGAATGTAAATGCTACTGAAGAATTGTTTGCAGCAAACGCAACCATTCTTGCTGGTGGTATTTCAAATGTTCGAATTGACAATGCAGACATTTATAATTCACGAATCTATGAAACTCAAATTACAACAAACTCAACTGCTGAGAATTTAGTTTCAAATACTGCTACACTACATGATGCCACTGCATACAACTTAACAAGTGAAAATGCAACCATTAATAATGCTGTAACAAACAACCTGACTTCAAATAATGCAACTCTTGAGAATGCAACCATTAAGAAGTCGGTGATTGAAAATTCAGAAATTCGTGTATCAAAGATTATTGAATCAGAGATTGTACAAGAATCAACTGCTGATCAATTAACATCAAATTATGCAACCATTAATGATGCGACAATTGAACGTGCAACAATCAATGATACAACTGCTAATCGAATTACTTCAAACAATGCCACACTCAATGTTGTTACAATTAAAGGTGGTACAACTGACGGATTACAAAGCACAAATGAAACTCTGACTGATGTCAAAACAATCAATCTAACAACAGAAGGTACGTTTGTTCCATCTGTTGATGATACACAAGATATTGGTTCAACTACAGAAAGATATCATGATGCTTATCTATCAAATGAGTTGAACATTGATGGCGTGCGAATGCGAATTGTCAGTGGCGAAATTGACTTTGTTGATACTGATGGCAATAATGTAAAACTTGCAGACTATAACATGGCATCTGAAACTGGTGCAACCATCACCAGTAACGAAGCAAACTTGAACTTGATTGTTAACAATGAACTAACCGCAAACATTGCTGATGTTGTAGTGCTTGAAGCAGAAGATGCTACCATTGATGAACTCACGATTACGACACAATTCACCTCGCCAGAGAATCAATTAGTTAATGCAACAGTCACTGGTACAGCAACAATCAATGATGAAGTTGTTACCACTTCTACTGTAGGTACTGCAGACATCACAACACTGACGGCAACGAATGTTACCATCACAACTGAAACAGTTGGTACATCAAACATCACAACCGCACAAGTTGATCAACTTGATGCAAACACTGCCGTTCTGATTGACCTTGAAGGTACAACTGGTCGCTATGATACTTTCACTGCTGGTGTATTGACGGCAACAACTGCAACAGTCACCGATAGTTTCACATCATCATTGAATACAACACTTCTTGGTGACACAACAATTGCAGATGCAACAATCACTGAAGAAACTGTCACAACATCAACAATCACCGATGCAACAGTTACCAACACCTTAACTGCAAATCGTTCATTTACTGCCACAGCAAATGTTACGGATCTATTTGTTGAAAATAATATCGAAGCGCCAAGCGGAGCAATTAAAACTCTTGGTGTTCAAAATGGACAAATTGATAATCTAACAGCAACAAACGTTCAATTTGCAAGAAAGATTAGTCTTGAAACTGTCGACATTTCATTGAACAATGATAATCATATTGTCTTCAGCGCAAATGTTGACCATCTGAATGTTACCAATTTAACAACAACTGATGAGCTAACAGTTCATAGCACTCTTGTTGCTTCAGACATCGCAGAGTTTGTAGGTCAAACAACAATGAATGATGTTGCAATCAATGGAACATTCACTGCAAATACGATTGATGTTACGACTTCAGCATTGCTTGAGAACGCAACTGTTACGGATACACTGACTGCAATGAATACTGTCCGGTTTGGACAAGCAATTTCATTGAACTCTGCAATCATGTCAGTTGATGCAAATGGTGAAATCAAGTTTAATGTTCCTCTTGCAGATTATGCAAAAGAACATGGTGAAGGATTCCATGCTGGAGATTTGGAAGGTGATGTCTTCCGTGCAAACACTGCAACAATTGTTGATGCAGAAATTGAGAATCTAACAACAAACAACACAACGCTGAACTTTGCAACTATCAACGGTGGCGTCATCACAGGATCAGTCCTGAATGGTGTAACACTTGCTGGTGGTGCTGGTATGATTGATGGCTTTGAGTATTTCAATTCTGTGATGGCAAACACTGTCGCATCGAATACTCATATGACAGAAGGTACCATCGATGATTTCGAAATGACGAATTCATTGATTCTTGATTCAACAATGAATGATTCTTCTGCGAACAATCTGACAATTACTCATAGTGAACTCAAAGAATCACTGCTTGAAAATGTAAGAATCACAGGACATTTAATTCCAACTGCAAATGTCACTTATGATTTAGGTACACCAGATTTGAGATTTAGAGATTTATATCTCAGTGGATCAACAATCAACATTGGTAGTGCTGCAATCTCAATGAATGAAGAAGAGGGTACACTTGAAACAGACAAGTTCCGTGTTGAAGATCAAGTTGCAAACAGTTCAACATTAAATTACCTTGACAGTTATCAGGCAACAATCAATCAATTAACTGTCAACAACTTCGTCACCAATGATTCAACAACATTGAACATTGCACAAATCAACAAGCTGCAAAGTACATCTGTTGATTTGACTGAAGTACAAGTCAATGAGCTTGATGCAAACACTGCACGATTGATTGATGCAAACATTGGTACAGCACAAGTTAATGCTCTGAACGCAAACACTGTTGACTTACTTGACGGTACAATTCGAAGCATTGAAATATATGATTCTTATTCTGACAACTTGCTGGCAGAAAATAGTACACTTGAAAGAGGTACTATTGAAGATATGACCATCGGTAATACAACTGTCAAGTTCATCACAGGTACAGATGTTGACTTGACAAGAGGTACGATTGATGATTATACAATCAAGAATTCTCAGATACAGGATACAACTGCAACTAATCTTGATATTTCTGGCAGTGAATTTACAAATGTTGAAATCTACGATGGTTATTCAAACAATCTAACCGCAGAGAATTCAACATTAGTTACTGGTTCAATTCATCGTTTTAATATCACTGATACAACTGCACAAAGAATCACTGGTACAGATTTCAATCTAACAAATGGTTCTCTTGACAACTTTGATATTCGAAACTCAAGAGTTTACGATACACAAATTGTTGAAGAAACAAGTGCAAACTATTTGGTATCAAACAATGCCACATTGCATGTTGCCACAATTCATGATAGCACAACATACAATGCTGTCATACACAATGCCGAGGCATATAATTTAACATCAAACAATGCCACATTGAATCAAGCAACAATTCTTGATTCAACAATTCGAAATGCACAGATTTATAATTCAACAATTCATGAATCTCAAATTGTTAGTGAATCACATGCTGATGAATTAACATCAAATAATGCCACATTGCATGTTGCCACAATCTATGATAGTACAACTCATCGTGCTACAATTCATGATGCACATGCAAACAACTTGACTTCTGATCATGCAACATTAGAAGATGCTTCACTCGCCAACTCATTCATCACAACTTCAACCTTAGATGGTGTAATTCTCAAGAATTCATCAATGCAAGGAATGTCTGTTGATTGGGTAACCATTGGACATGCATCAATTGATGATTCATGGGCAAACACAATGGAGATCCGTGAGAGTTTCTTTGAGAACAATGATTTTGAAGATTCAAGAACAGCCAATTCAACAATCAAACTTTCAACAATCAATGATTCAGTAGTCAATGATTCGGATGCACATCGCTTGAAAGTTTATGACAGTGACCTATTTGATATTCGTGTGACAAATGGTACATTTACAATTGTCAATACAGAAGATTTAACTGCAAATGATGTGACATTGACAAACGGTACTTTAGATCGTTTCACAACAACCAATGTTGATTTAACAACTGGTACAATTGATGATTATAATATCATCAATTCAAGAATCTATGATACACATGCAAATAATTTAATCGTTGATGTAACAACAATTAAAGATGCAACAATCACTGATGCTAATATTGCTACTGCGGATGTTGATACACTTTATGTTGATACAACATTTGGTCAAGTTGGAACAATTCTGAATCTAACATCGAATTTTGTTTCAACAACTGATGCATTAATTACGAGTGCAGATATTACTGGAGCAAATGTTAATACTGCAAATATTGATTTTGCAACTGTTGATTATGCAAACATTATTGATACAGATATTACAGAAGCTGAAGTTGAACTACTTACTGTAAATAATGCATTCATTACAACAGGTAGCTCAACCTGGCATGATATTGTGAACTTAGATGCACTCAATGGAACAATAAGAGATTTAACAGTCAATCAAACGGCGACAATTACAAAAGAAATTGTTACCGAATCAGATATCAATACTGGTAAAATTGTTAATGCCACATTGACAACTGCGGATATTGGTGATGCAGAAATTGCCAATACTGAAATTGGTTATGCAAATGTTGGTAAATTAGTTGTTGCTCAAACAGAAATGCAAGATGTTGTTGCTGAAACACTTACCGCAAATCGTCTTGACATTAATGTTTCATCTTATTTGAAGCAAGCAGAAATTAATACATTGACCTCAACAACAATGTCTGCTTCAAATAAAGTTTTGGCACCTACAATTAAAGCAACTTTACTTGCCGATCTATTTGAAGCAGAGATTGAAAAAGAAACTGTTACCGAATCCTGGATTACAACGGCACATATTACAACTGGTTATGTTGATGATTTACATTTTACATCCGCAAGTCCAGATGTCCTTACAGCAAATACAATTCATGTAAAAGATCTGGCAAGTGCAAATGCAGTTCTATCAACTGCTACAATCACCAACTCAGGATTTAGTGATGGCTTGATTCAGAACACCGAAATTCGTTTCTCTGATTTCAAGTATGGTGAAATTGTTGATTCAAATATCACAGGTGGCACAGCAAACGGACTCAATCTTACCACATCTGTTCTGGATGATATCACTGTTCTTTCTGGTAATATTTTCAATGTTGTCATTGATGGTGCAATCATTAAGGAAGCAGTATTTGATGGAGGTATGGGACAAATTCGCAACTATGAGATCTATGATTCATATGCGAATTCATTTGTCATGGATGATTCAATTCTCAACCGACCAATTCTGAATGCTCCTGTCATCAATGGTGCGCAACTTCAAGGTGCCTTCGGTAGATTTGTTGATTTCGAATTCTGGGAATCAAAAGCAAACAATCTATTCCTGCGTGATTCAACAGTCAATACATCATTGATTGAAGATTCAACCGCAGAGAATTTGACAATTGCAAACAGTACAATCACATCGACTTCAACGATCAATGGTGCATCACTGAACGATGTGTTAATTGAGAAAGCTACCGCAAATGATGTTCAGCTTTCTAATGCTACAATTTCTGATTCAACGTTTGAAGATATTGTTCTGAATAATGTAAGAATTACCGGTTTTTTAATTAATGATGCTGTGACATCGAGTGGCGGTGAATTGTCTAGTGGTGACGGTTCTGCCAACTCTGGCAACGCAGGATTCTTAGATGGTGAATACTTTGGTGAGGGTGGACTTCTGCTTGGAATTCGCTTGCATGATGCGACCGCAAATGACCTAATAGTCAACACCGGTACGATGCATGATGTGTTGATGCAGAATTCAACCATTCGTGATTCTGTTGCAAACAATATGACCTTCAACTCTGGTACATTGTATGATTTTGACATCTACAATTCCAGAATTCATGAGACACAAATTGTTCAAGATTCAACTGCTGAAAACTTGATTTCAAACAATGCAATCTTGAAGAATGCAACTGCCGAAAGTTTGACCAGTGCAAATGCAACCATCACCACTGCAACGATCACAAATGCAATTGCGACCAATCTACAATCAACGAATGCAACAATCAGTTCAGCAACCATTCTGAATTCAACTGCAAACAATCTGTCATCTGCAAACGCAACATTGACAGATGCCGATATTGTAGATTCTGCAGCAAACAATTTATTTGTTGAAAATTCAACAATCATGTTGTCAACACTTGATACTGTTCAAATTAATGGTTCAAGTGCAAACAATTTAACTGTCAACAATTCATTCATTACAAACACTTCAATTGTTGATAGTACTGCTGAAAGATTGAATAGCAACAATAGTGTAGTTGCTAATTCGACAATTACGAATTCATCACTTGAACAAGTAGCAATCACGAATTCAGACTTTACTGGAAACATTCTGACTGGATCACAAATCAATGGCACTACAATCATTGGTGGTTCGGCACAAGGTGTTGCAATTTCTGGATCAACTGCTACGAATCTAAGTGCAGCACAATCAATTCTTACGAATTCACAGATTCGAAATTCAACTGCAAATAATCTGACATCAAATGATGGTACATTCAATCGTCCATTTGTTGATTCAGCCACAGTTGAAAATGCAACCGTTGCGAATTCAACATTCACAAACATCACGATTACAGATAGTAATCTTGGTACACTATCACTTGAAGGTTCAACTGCCAATGATTTGTCAGTCACTTTATCTTCAATTGAAACAAGTGCTATTGCCAATTCAACAATTGCAAATACATCTCTTGAGCAAGTTGTTGCTGCAAATTCAGAATTTAAATTAACTACAATTCGCAATTCTGAAATCTATGATACTTATGCAAATAACTTTGTTCTTGATAATTCAATTCTGAATGGCGCAATTCTAAATGGTGTGTTCATCAATGGTGTTGTTCTTTCTGGAAACGGACACTCAGAAGCATCAATCAGTGAATTTGATATTTGGAATTCAAACCTCATCAATGTAACACTCACTGGTGGTACACTTGATAACGTAACATTGACAAACACAAGTGTAGATATTGATCGCCTTGTTGGTACAGAAGTTAATACATGCACAATTGTTGATTCATCAGCAAACAATATCACTGTTGCAAATAGCCATGTTGCTAATTCAACAATGAAAGATGTATCAGTTGAGAATCTAACAATTTATGGTACACTAACAAATCGTGCAACATACATTGATGGTTCATTCCTGAATAGTGATATTCAAGATGGTAATGCAAATAGTTTGACAATCAATGCGTCATCGTTCATCAATGGTACATTGTTCAATAGTGTTGCTAACAGCATGACCTTGCATGATGGTGCATTACATAACTTTGACATTTATAATTCACGCATTCATGAAACACAAATTGTCAATGATTCACAAGCAGAAAATCTTGTATCAAACAATGCAATTCTAAATTATGCAACAGCAACAAATCTACAATCGAACTATGCCACAATCACCAATGCGGCAATCAATAGTGGATATGCTGAAGACTTAACAGTTGAAAGATTGACCGCAAATAGTGTTGACCTTGATAATGCAGAACTTGATCAAGTTCAATTGTCAAATGCCACACTACGGATAATTACTGCAAACAATGTAGTGATGAATGATGTTGCAATTGATGATGCTAATATTAGCAATACAACAATGCAAGATATTACTGCTGACCGAGTTGTCACAAGTAATACAACATTGTTCACAAGTACATTCAATGCTGGTACAATTCTTGGTTCAACAATCAATGCTGCAACTTTAAACAACGCAACAATCAATAGTGCCACTGTTAAAAATGTAAACATTGATCGTGCGAATGTATCTGTTGCCGAATTGCTCAGTGGTAATATTGCAAATGTTTCGATTATCACAAGTTCCGCTCAAAGATTTGATATTACAAATGGTACATTTGAAGGTGAGATTTCAAACACTTCAATCTTCGATAGTGAACTATTCAATGTAGATGCTGATGGATTTACAGCAAACAATTTTGCTCTCACAAACGGCACAATTGATACTGTTACAGCAAACAATGTAATTGCAAATAATGTTGTCGCTACCAACGTTGAACTCACTGGCGGTACATTAAACAACTTCAAACTGAATGAGATTGAAGCAAACAATATCTATCTTGCAAATTCAACATTTGACCATTCAACATTAAATCATGTTGAGATGGAAGGTGTCTATGCAAATAGTGTTGTAATGGATAATGCAATTTTGAACAGTGCATATTTGAATGGTGCAATTATTAATGGTGTTGTATTAACTGGCGATGGTAATTCAGTAATTTCTGAATTTGAAATTTGGAATACAACAGCAAATAATCTAACAATTACCGAATCTGAATATAGTGGTAATGTTGTTCAGTCAATTATTGATGATTCAACTGTACAGAATTCAACTGTTGCAAATACAACACTTACAAATGTTACCTTCTCAAGTGGTACAATTACTGGTGATGTAGTATTTGATAATGTAGACTTTGATATTGGTACGCTTGACAATACTACATTGAACAATTCAACATTGAATACAGCAACCATTCACAATGGAACAATTGAAGGATTGCTGGCAAATACTGTTGAAATGAATGTAGTCAAGATTACTGATTTAACTTCAAATAATTCAACATTAAATACTGCAACAATAAATAACGGTACGCTAAATAACGCTACAATAAATAATTCGGCTATAAATAATTGTATACTTAACGATTCAGTAATTGATTGTGGAACATTCTAATGTATATGCTTCAAGAAGGTATTGATGTATTAAGAGATTATGCGGTATCGGTTGGTAATCCTAAAACTGATATGCCGCAGGAACTTGTCTATCAGGCGATTAAATTATTAAATCGTTTTGAAGATGATGATAAAAGAAAAGAAATTTTAGCAAGTCATTCGATTGCAGTTGCTGCAGACCGTCAAAACAAAAATGTAATTTCTTGTGCTACAATGAGAAAGCCAAGAGAAACGAGAAAGAAAGAAATTTTTACTGCAGCAAATTCTTTAGAATTGATGGACGAATTTGTGTTTGAACTTGGCCATATGTACACACATGAGAATTATCGAAAACAAGGAATATTAAAATATCTTGTGTATCGTTTACTTGGTAACCGTAATAGCCGAGGACAAACAGTTTTTGCAACCGCTAGTCAAGATTATGTAATTAATATGTTATTAAACTATTTTGGTTTTGAAGTTATTGAAAAATATCAATCAGAGAAATCGGAAGTTGCGTTACTTGGTTTAATGTAATGCCATATCCAATTTTTAAAAAAGTTCGTGATGTTCAAAGAAAAGATCGAGAAGAACGGCAAAAAATCACTCCATTAGATCGTAAAGTTGATGATACGCTAAAAAGTGATTCGCAAGTAAATAAAAATTTAAGTGATACGAGAACTTGGTTTCGTGAAAAGATTAATCAAGTTTTGTATCCGTCAGTTCGTGTAATGAATCGAACTGAAAGACCTAAAAGTTATTATGATTCACATACCGACAATCGAATTTCGAAAGGTTCGCAAATAGTACCAGGTTCTTTGTACTGTTGGTTTTATGATCCAAAGTATCGAAGAACTTTGCCATATTACGATGCCTTTCCTGTAGCATTCATATTGAATATGTATAATGATGGATTTCTTGGTATGAATTTACATTACTTGCCTCTTCGAGCAAGGTCTGTTTTACTTACAAGGCTTCTTGATAATATGCTGAAAAAATCATCACGCTCAACTTATCTTGATCTTCAATATAGTACTCTTGCAGGAGCGGCACAATATCGTGAAGTTAAGCCATGTATTCATCGATACTTACTCAAACAAATTCGTGGACAGATGATTGCAATTCCGCCAGATGAATGGATACGAGCAGTCTTTTTACCACTTGAAAGTTTCCAGAAAAAGAATGCTTCTCATGTTTGGAAAGAATCAATTCGGGCATCAAGGAGAATCTAATGGCTGATAGCATGATATCAACTTCTTGGGGACATGCAAGTAAAGATAGTTGGGAAAATAAACATGGCAAAAAGAGGTTTAGTGTTTCAGATTTTATTCGCAAAGTTACTCCGAATTTATATCTTTGTAAATTTTATTATGAAATTTTAGAAACAAATAATCTTGAAGAAGAATTTTTATCAAAATCACCAACACAAAAAGGTTATACTGAAGTTGAAAAATTAAAATTAAGAGATGCTTTCTTTTATTCAAAAGGTATAACATTACCATCAAGAGGATTGAATACAGATCAATATTTGTTTCCAAACGGCTTTCGAATTGAAACACCAACTGGTACAAATTATGGTGATGGAAACGTTGCAATTCCAATGATTGCTGATGACCGTTATGCCTTTTATGATTTCTTTACATTTTGGATGAACAAGATACATTCAAAAGAAACAGGCTTTTTTGGATTTTATGATGATTATATAGCAGACATAGCAATTCGTCAGCTTCGCTCAACAACAGAAGACCGTCGATCAAGAGATGATGATGTTACTGATGGTCTCAACGCTTTTCATGAAGAGATGTCAGCAGGTGCTGGAAACTGGGTATATGGTGTTATTTTAAAAAACGCATTTCCAAAAGCAATAAGTGCCGTAACTTTTGCACATGATGCAAAAGAACAGGTATCATTCGAAGTTAACTTTGCATACGAAGGTATCGATTATATAAGACCATCATAACATTAACTATTTCATGGAGCATATAAATGCCACTACCGAAATTGAATGTGATTACATACACATTGACTTTACCTTCCAACGATAAAGAGATTGTATATAGACCCTTTACAGTTGAAGAAGAGCGTATTTTATTAACTGCACAAGAATCAGATGATTCAAAAGATATTCTTCGTGCTATGCGGCAAATCATTAACAATTGTGTTCAGACAGAAATTGATGTAATGGAATTGCCTACCTTTGATATTGAATATTTCTTTTTAAATATTCGTGGTAAATCTACAGGAGAACAAATTGAATTGATGTTGAAACATGATAATGAAACAAACATAAAAGGTGAACACTGTGATCATCGTCAAAAAATAGGAATTGATATCGAACAAATTAAAGTTCATAAAGATCCAAATCATCGAAAAGATTATACGTTAGATGATAATATTTCCGTGTCAATGAAGTATCCGAATATTGAAGCAATCTCTCAGGCAAATGTTTCGAACTTTGAATCATTTGTAAATTTAATTGCCGCTTCAATTGATAAAATTTATGATAAAGAAGAAACTTATGATTCATCTGATCATACAGAAAAAGAATTACTTGAATTTGTTTATAGCATGAATCAAAAACAAATTAGTGAAGTACAACAGTTTTTTGAAACAATGCCTGTTTTAAAACATACTGTAAGTTATACATGTGCAAAATGTAAAGCAAAAGAAACTATTGACATTCAGGGGTTTCAGAATTTTTTTTTATAGCAATGAGTAACGATACATTGGCAAATCATTATAATACAAACTTTGAATTAATGTATCACCATAATATGTCTTTGACTGAATTGAATAGCATGTTACCATATGAAAGAAGCATTTATGTCCAATTACTTAATGGGTATTTGGAAAAACGAAACATGGAAATTAAACAAGCTCAGAATCGATAAGTTATGGCAGAACAAGAAGTAAAAAAATTAAGTGATAGTATTGGTCAGGCATTTACACCGACTGTTGAAAAACTCACCAGTACTATGTCTTCGTTTACTCAACAAATACAAACGGGCTTTATTGGACTATCAAAAAATATTGAAAGGACAAATCAAGTATTAGTTGATAATCCAAAAATACAAAGTAAAAATTTTGAAAACGCATTAAAAAAAGTCCTTCCTGAAAAAACTCAAACCGAAAAAATGTCTGAGCAAACATTGCAGAATCTCAGTCAATTAAATTTAGGGTTTGAGAACTTCAATAAAAATCAAGAATCTTCTGCACCCGCCCGCACACAATCAATCTTTAATCTTAGTGCAAAGCAAATGATGAAGGATACCTTCGGCCAAATGGGCGATAAGGCTAAGTCAATGATAAGTGATAATGCTATGACACGAGGTTTTTCCAACATGAAGAATGCTTGGGCTGCACTCAAAGGAAACCCTGCTGGTGCCGCTGGTGTGCAAGCAGCAATGCCAAAACTTCCTGGAATGATCAATCCCGAACAATCACAATCACAACTTGAAGAAAATCGAGAAAAGATCCAAAGAGAAGAACGAGTTATTACACTGCTTGAGGAAATTCTTGAAGCACTCGGAGGTAGATCTTTTGCACCAGAATCACAAGCTGAAAAAGGCAAATCATTTATGCAAAAGATTGTTGATGGCGTCAAAGACTTCTTCAGCAAAATACCATATCTAAAAGAGATTGCTGCAGGTCTCGCCTCACTTCTAGGCGCAGGAGGCCTGATGGGTCTTCTAAGAAAGCTTCGGGGAAAGAACAAAGGTGACCTTGATATGCCAGATGTTGATGCAGATGGTAAAAGAAAACGAAAAGGACTTGATGGTAGAAAACTTGGTACAAAAGGTCGTGGTAAAGGTGGGTTTGGTCAAGTGCTAAGAAACACGCCTGATATTGACATTGACTATGATGATGACCGCAAAAAATCAAAACGTTCTGGTGGCTTTGGTAGAAAAGCACCAGAAGCACCAAAAAAGAAGGGTTGGTTTGACGGTTTGAAAAATCTATTCAGGTCTACAGATGACATGGATATTGAAGCCAACAAACAATCAAAAAAGGCAGATGTACAAACAAAAAAGATGGGCAAATTTGGTGGTATGTTTGATAGCATCGGCAAGTTTGCAGCCCGTGCAGGTGGTATCTTTGCTGCAGTTTCTGCAGGAGTCGATGCAATGGATGGTGTTGAAAAAGCAGTTGAATGGAATGTTGGTGAAATGTCGGCGGGTATTGGAGGTTTTCTTGGTGGTACTGATATGCTTGAAACGTTTTCAGATCGGCTTGTCAATTCATTCATGAAAGGTGGTGAATTTGCAATGATGGGTGCTGCTATCGGTTCTGTTGTTCCTGTTGTAGGTACACTCGCTGGTGGTATTATTGGTGGTGCAATCGGCGCATTGATGGGCTTCATTGGTGGTGAAGATATTGCAAAGGCAGTGAGTGCAATTGGTGATTGGTTTCTTGAATCATGGGCTTCAGTTTCAAAACTATTTGAAGATGTTTGGACTAATCATATTTCAGAACCACTTGGAGATGCAATTGAATCAGTAAAAGAAACATTCAAAAATTTCCCTGACCTTCCCGACTTTGGTATTCTAGACACGATCAAAGAAAAGTTTTATGCTCTTCGTGATTGGGTGATGGATATGATTGACAAAATACCATCATTTGATGATATTTGGGATTTTGGTAAAGAAACTGTGGACAATGTATCTGAAGCACTTGATATTGATTCAGATGCTGGATTTATTAAAAATGCAGAGAATGCAGCCCGTGCAATGAAAGACGGCTATAAAGATGCAACAGTGGCTGGTGTCAATGCAATCGTTGATGTTGCAGAGCAGGGTAAAAATTATCTTGGCAATATGTTCACTGGTGACCAATCAAATGATGCAAGAATATCTGCAGCCGCTGCCGCTGCACCGATTGTTGCTGCAGCATCTGGAGGAACACAAAAAATTTCTACACCAGCAGTACCACCTCCATCAAAAGAAGTCAAAGAAACAGACGAAGGTGGTGGTCTTTGGGGTGCAATCAAAGGATTGGGAACATCAGCCGTTGATATGGCTAAAACAGCATTATTACCAACAACAACTAAAACAGGAGTTGAAACAACAAGACCGAGCGGTATGCCATCGGAAGCAGGAGAAGTTTCACCACCTCAAACTTCATATCATCAAGGACCTGCAGGACCAAAACGTAAACAAAATGTTGAGCCTCTAACTAATCTAACACCAGCAGAACCAACATATCCTAATCTTGATGCGCCATTCTTTACGCCGGTAGATGCGAAATCACAGGCAAGAGAAGTTATTATTAAGGAAGAATCTTTTGTCCCTGATGCGAGACCAGAAAAAGATTATAGTAAAGTTGATCCAGCAACAGGAAAAAAAGGTGCACCTATTTACTGGGACCATGGTCCAAACAAAGGTAAACCAAGATATTTTGTTGGTTATGGATTCAACACAATTAATGGAGTGCCAGTTGAAAAAGGTGATACAATTACAAAAGCTAAAGCCAATGGAATTCTTGATAAATTCATTGTAGATGCAGAAGATAAAATTCGTGCATCAAATCGTGGTGATGCATATGACAATATTAAAAGTCCTGCACGAAAGGCAACTTTACTTTCAATGGCATATCAAGTAGGTACTGGAGGATTTCTTAACTGGAATAATACATGGGGTGCAATTGAAAATGCTGTACGAGATAATAACACTGAAAATTGGGAAACAGTTGCTGCACATGCACTTGATTCATTAGCAGCAAGACAAACAGCAAATCGATTTGGACGTAATGCAGAAATGCTTTCGACTGGTGAGTTTCCTAGTTATTATGGTGCAATCAGTGCAAAGGCTGGATTTTTAGCTACCGCACCAACAATGGTATTTGCTGGTGATTATCCAGACGCAAAGAGCAATCCCGAAATCATTGTGCCAATGAATGCACTTAAAGATCAAATGATGGATGCAACTGAAAAAATTGTTTCAAGAGTATCAAATTCCTATGAAAGAAATAATGCTCTTGTTGCTTTAACAGTTGAAAATCGAATTGCTTCAATGATTCAAAGGTCGGCAGAGAGTGAAGGAAGATTGAAAACTTTAGCAGATAATAATAAAGGGCAGGCTCAGTTAAACATTCCGGTGATTAATAATGTAGTTGATAATCGTCAAACAACACATCACAATCAATCTGTGCTGATGGATCAAACTGCATCAAACCCCCGGAATGTCTTTCGGCTATCTTAGTTCAAGTCAAAACTTTTCGCAATTGCATAGGCAATTTTCTTACCACCAGACCGTGATGGTTCAATAGGTGATACTTCACTGTAATCAGATTCTTGATCACAAATCGTCCTCAAGTCAATCACAGGCAAATCTCTTTTAGCAGCCTCTTCAGTAATCACATCATTAAAGAGTGCTAAAGCGGTCATCGCCTCAATCGGAAGATATCCTGATTTGTGAGTTGGAATCTTATTATAAATCGTACAGACACGAATGTTATATTCATTATAATAAGCGGTCACCGTATCAAGAACATTCGTGTAAAAACCACGAAATTCTTCAGTTATTGATCGAAGCAATGTCAATGCTTCGTGAACATTAGAAACGGGCGCCATCAAGATTCCAGCAACTCCCAGAGCATCATTACCACCAACACTCAGAACAGCGGCAGCATTGTTTGAATAAGGTTGTGATCGTTCTTCTGTCAATTGACGAACAACATCATGCGTGACATATCCATCAACAGCATCAAGAGCAACATTGACTCCTTTGTCAGCAACTATACTGGCAAGTAAAGAAGAAACGGCATCATACTTAGTTTCAACATACTTGCTGTTATCGAAAATTGAATCTCCAAGCAAATAAATAGTTTCGATTGTCATTATATTCTCACAAGAGGTTTAAAGGAACGGTGAATAAAAATGAAAAAAGCCGCAAGTTCTCATCATCACCTCACATGCTGGTCCCGCATTTTCTAACGACCAGCAATTGGTCGTGCGAGGATGTTTGGTATCAACGAACTTACGGCTCTTTTCTATCGGATACCAGCATGATCAGATCATATCACACTGGTCAAAAAAGTCAAGTACTTTTTTTATAAATTTCCTTTAACGCCATCAATGAAATAGTTCATGGTAAGAAGTTCTGTATCAGAAGGAACAGCACCTTTCTCAACAACAAGTTTACCATCTCTGTCATAAATCGGTCCGGTAAATACTTGATATCGTCCAGTCACAATTTCTTGCTTCTTTTTATTTACAATTTCTTGAACTTTTGGATCTACCATCTTGCCAAATTTTGACAAGTCAACAATTCCTGTATTCATTCCCCACCACTCACTGTCAGAAGTCCACTTATCATCTTGTACTCGCCTTACCAATTCAACATAGTAGCGTCCCCAGTTGAAGATTGGTGCGGTTAGATGTGCTTTTGGTCCATAGAGTGTCATGTCTGAATCATTACCAATGGCGTACAAGCCTCTTTTATTAGCTGCTTGTGTTGCTGCGGCAGAATCGGTTGTAATATGAACAACATCTGCACCATTGTCCATCAAAGTATTTGCTGCAGCACCTTCTTTCGCAGGATCAAACCAAGAGTTTACCCAGATAACATTTACTGTTGCATCAGGATTTACTGAACGAGCGCCAAGAGTGAAGGCATTGATGTGTCGTACAATCTCAGGAATTGGATGAGAACCGATAACTCCAATTTCATCGGTCTTTGTTTGCATACCGGCAACCATTCCAGCAAGATATTTTGCTTGATACATTCTTGCAAAGTAATTGCCCATATTGTCTGCTGTTTTGAAACCGCTACAATGCATGAAAATTACATCAGGAAATTGCTTTGCAACTTCAAGAGTTGGATCCATGAAACCAAAGCTTGTTGTGAAGATCACATTGTATCCTCTTCGTGCAAGATTTCTTAGCACTCTTTGAGAATCAGTTTCAGGCACACTTTCAACATAAGTAGTTTCAATGCCAAGTTTTTCGAGTTCACGCCTTCCAAGGTCATGAGCATAAGTCCATCCACCATCACCAACCGGACCTACATAAACAAAGGCTGCTTTAACTTCTTTAGCATATGTGGTGTTTGAAAAGGCGAAAAGGGAAAGAATCAGTGAGAAGGTCAACAAAAGTTTTTTCATTTTAGCTCCATATTAATAATTACATCCAAGTAGAAAAGGCGTACCAGACACCTTAATCATTACATCAAGAGAACCATTCGCCGAATGGTTATGTTTGCTCATGTAGTGGCTTTCTTCAAGACGGTCACCTACATGTGCTGAACGAAACTTTGAAAAGGAGTTTAATTCATCCTTTGCAAAGTGGGAAAGAAACCATCGTTTTGCTGCTTTTACGTTTGTAAATTCTTCATCAAGAACAGCAAGGTATAGTTCACCATTGCTTAGTTTTACAACGTCATGTGGAGCATTATTGAAAGCTTCCATAGTTCACCTCTTATTTAGTGTGTAGTTTCGAACGAGTTCGAAATAATCATGTCATCCATATCAACAATGATACACTTTCTCCGTGTAGCTTGTTGCTCAGAAAGACCGGCAAGAATTGAATCAATTTTGTAGATCATATTCTTGCCTTTTTCACTTCTTGGGCGATACAGAATTTTGCCTGAAGATAATTCAGTTCTCTGAAGAACAGGATATTCCTGCATCTCTTGCCAAGTAAGTAATCTCATTTATACCTCAAGTTCTGGTTGTGATGCAAATCGGTCAGCCTCAAGTTCTTCAAACTCAGCAATCAACGCCTCATCTTCTTCAGTGAGTTCGGGGTATGCTGAATCAACCCAGGCGTTTAAGATGTCTTGTGAAACGTCTACCATGAGACCTCTTTTTAGTTAAGGGAGAAGGGTGAAACTTCGAACTCAGCAACACGGCTGCGGTTGTATTCAAAGTGGGTTCTCTGCTTGAGTTGCCACTTTTCGAAAACGGGCTTGCCAAATTCGTCTTCGTCTACGGCAACGTAGGCTACGGTCTTCAGGACTTTGCCGTAGCGGAAGCCACTGTCAAGGCAGTGACCGTTGTCTGCGAAGTGCGGGGTTGAAACCCAGATTTTGTGAGGGAGGTCGGCTTTATGCTCGGCACCCCAACCTTCTGTCTCACGATTCTCGGAGTACTCAAAGAGATGACCGTTGTCTTTCTCATCGAAGCGACCAATCACTGAGGAATCACCGGTGTTGAAGTAAGTTGAGGTAGGAGCAAATGCCATGTGAATCTCTCGAAGGAGTTGATAATCGTGATGTGTCTCAATCACTATGATCAGATCTTATCAGACTGGCAGGAAATGTCAAGGGATTTTTTATTTATTTTTTGGTTGAAAGGTTACTTTTGAAAACTGCCCTGTGCTTTCCCAGAATGCTGAGATGTTTCTTGCGGCAACGATTCCTTTGACTTCTGTCACATCAAGCAGTTGTCCGTTTGCGTAGCCGTAGATTGTGAACTTCTTGTTTCGTGCGGTCATGGTCAGTCTCGCTGGGGTTGGGAATCACTCACTCAATGATCAGATCATATCAGACTGGCAGGAAATGTCAAGGGATTTTTTTGCTTAATTCCTTATTTTTCTCGAGAAGGAGCAAGACCATTGTTTGCAATTGCTCGGAGATTTCTTGCTCCTTCTTCAGCTTCTCCGCCATCTCCTCCATCGCATCCTTCCACCCTGCGGTGTAAATCTTGTTGTAGTCAAACTTTTGCTTTGCCATAATTAACCTCGGTTATAGAGTATTATTTTTAATTTCCGCAACTTCTTGCATTCTATTATGCATCATACAAAGAAAAAATGCGGTGGTGGCAATTGATAACAAAATGATAATCAAATTGGGCAAAGTTATATGATTATCAGAAATAAAGAATAATGGTATACTAAACAATAAAATTAAATACATTGGCATTGCATACAAAGTTGTGATTACACTTGAAATAAAATAATGACCTAAACCAAACGTTGGTTTCATTTCTATTGCAACAATACTTGTATAATCAATTCGTGGATCTGGTTGAAAGAAAACACCAGGCTTGTGTGCCATTGCATAACAACCATAGACATAAATTGAAACACCTGCACAAGAAAGAAATATCATAGTAGAAAGTGGCATGTTAGTTCTCCTTAATTATCTGATAGAAATGCACCAAGAGTCAACACAACGATAATTGTAACGATAAACAAAACAATCTTTACAAGCACCACAATCAGCCAAGTCCAAAAACCAGGAACAACAATTGTTACTACAAGAAGAGATGTTGAGATGAGCATGAATAAAATAAAAAAAACATCTACATCAAATATACTTTCATTTTTTTCTTTTACATATTCATCGACAAACAAATAAACACTGACTAGAAAAATGAAAACACAAACACCAAGTTCCCAGTAAGCATAATTCCATTCAGGATCATATGTCTTACTGAAATGATTTGTTGTTGATGTCCAGCCTGTAAGAGATGTTCGAATAACAAAATCTTTGAAATTAACTAATTGCTGAAAAGCGGTCTCAAAGAAGTTTGTGAAGAGAGCAAGAATTGCAATCGTAAGAGAAGGGATAAGAACAAAAGATTCGATTGCGTAATGTTTTTTGATAGATTCAAATGTCATGTGTCTTCTCATTTGAAAAAAGTTGTGTGCTTGAGGATTCAAGCACACGATGTGTATCTCAAGCAAATCCGTATTCTACAACTTGTTTTGTATGTAGATGAATTGCTCGAGACTGTCCATACTTACTTCTCTTTGCAGCATCATGCAAGAATCTTTGATTTTGCACATCATGTCCTGGCGTGTAACCACCACCTGCAGAGATCCAATGAGGATGATTTTCATGACCAGTTTTGTATTGAATAGCATAATTGTTTGGATTATTCATATCCATTCTTGAATCTTTTCGCTCTGGTCGTCTTTCTGGTACACCTCCACCGGCAAAACCGCTTGTCAATGAACCTGAAATGTTTTGACCCATTTGTGTATCTTTGAAAAGCAACCAAACAATGATACCGGCGATGAAGCGAAGCATAGTGTTTCTCTGTTAGAGTGAAAAAAAGAGCGGTCTCGCTCAACATGATCAGATCATATCAGATTGAACGAAAGTGTCAAGAGTTTTTTTTAAGCTGCGGCCATCACATTTTGTGCGCCTTCACCAAGGATGTCAACGGCTTCTGTCGAAGCACTGGCGTCCACCAAAGGTACTACCAGTTGCTGAACTAATTCGGAGTAGGCATAGCCATCATTGTAGGCTTCAATTTGCTCAGGCGTCATCTGAGTAGCTTCGACACGTGTTCCACGAATGTGAGTACCATCACTAAAATAGTGTGGCTTCTTGGGCTGCCATGCAAGGTTGTCACGCTCACCACACTTGAATGGTGCGATGTCTGCGGTGTCATGCTTTGCAAGTAAAGAGGAAAGATATTCACGGAATTCGGTTCCCTGACTGATTGCACGGGAAGGACCCTGTGATGTTGGTGTACTTGAATCTTCAATCTGAAGAGTTTCTTCTTGTGAAGAAGTTTCGATTTGAGGAGTTTCTGTTAAGGTTTCGAAACCGCAGGTGTCTCTTGACATTGGTTCCTCTGCAGGAGTGTTGGTAGTTGGTGGTAGAGTATCGCTATTGCGAACTTCTTGGCGAGGTGTATTGATCTCTTCATCAAACATCAAGTATCCGGGAATTGCTTTTTTTGTTTGTTCAAGTTCGTGTCGAGCCTTTTGCTTTAAAGTTTCGAGAAGAACCTTTGGATCAGTAGAAAGGTCTTGTGAGTTGACAAAATCAGTAACTTGATTTCCCATACCATCTCCTTCAAGTTTTCGTGCGGTTACAAACAAAAGTTTATCAACTGATTTTAGTGTTGCTGAATTACTCATAATAACCTCATAATGTGGATTAGATAATCAAACAAAATTAGATCGTAGCATACTCAACACAAGTGTCAAGCAATAAAATGACCTTCTTTAAACTGACCAACTTGCTTGTCACCGCTTTCGTTTATTCGAATACCATGACCGTGGGCTTTGCCATTTGCATATTCACCCTGATAAGAAGTTCCATCAGAACCTTCCCAAACTCCCTGACCGTGAACAACACCTTTTCTGTATTCACCAACAAATGTTGAGCCGCTTGGGAAATTGAGAACACCTTTTCCATCAGGAATGCTTTGTCGAAAATTACCAGAATATGAAATTCCTGATTCACTCAGCCAAAGTCCCTCACCTTCGAGCTGTTTTTCTTCCCATGTACCAGTGTAGACTTCACCGTTTGTACAAGTCAATGTCCCTTCAGTCCATTCACCATCAACAAATTCACCTTCAAACATTGTACCATCTTCGTATGTTTCAATTCCCGTTCCGGTAAATTCCCACCAGTTGCGGCCATCCATGTCACTCGCAACACCAGTAATTACAACTTTTTTCCCGTTGCGGTATGTTGTTAAAGTTCCTTCCCCATCAGGTTCACCGTCTGCATAGTAACCTTCCCAAGAAGTTTTATCAGATAACTGGGTAAATTTTCCATAGTACTTTTCATCATCTCTGTATTCACCGTCAAACTCTAAACGGTCTTCATCAGGATAACCCCAGTAGGCTTTACCATATCCTTGCTTTCCGTCATAATCTTCATCACCAGTCCATCGCAAAAAACCAACAGCACTTACATTACCATAAGAGACTGCGGTTGCTCCGTTTCCTGTGTATGATGCTAAATGTGACATTTTACATTCTCACTGAGTGCATTATAAAAAGCCACGCTAGGCGTGGCGAATTGATTATTCTGCTGAGGCTGATTGATATGTTGAGGTCTTTGTCAAACGAGCCATCATTTTTGAAAGATTCATTGCTTCGGTGAAAGCAATTTGAAGGTCGTCAGTCTCTTTGTTTGCAGCAACAACTTTTGCTTCTGCTTCTTTGACTGCCGCATCCTTTTCTTCAATTTGCTTTTGCAATTTTTCGATTTCACGTTGATGATCTGCAGCAAGGCGTTGTACCATTTTTGTTGCTGTAGCTTCCGCCTTTTTCACATTCTTCTTTTCAGCACGATAAGCTTTCATGGCTCGAAGTGCTTTTGTTTCCATATCGTTGGTTTTTGCCTTTGCCACTTCCAAAGGATCTGGTGTGATACCAGGCAATTTTTTCCAACTATTATGCCAATCTTCAAGATTGCTTCTGACTCGAGCATGAACAATTTCAGAAACTGGATTGAATGAAGAACCTTCAGTTACAAGTCTTTTGAAGGAGTTTGCAACAGGAAACATAATGATCCTTTTTTGTTAGAGGAAAAGTAATGTTGACTGAAACATCTCAATCAACATGATCAGATCATATCAGATGAATCTAATATGTCAAGTGATTTTTTCGACTTTTTTTAAAAAGCGGCCGCAAGAGGGGCGGCGTCATCAGTGAAAATGTCACTTGCTGTTTGTTTTGTCCACCCAGCAGCAGCAAGATAAACTTTGATTGCTGTCAATTGAGTAACAGATAATTCACTTTTTTGAACACTAAGGAGAATAGGATTCACAACTTTCTCGTATACATCTTCTGAGTATAATTTGTTGTGTTGAAACTTATCAGGATGCAAAACTTGTATAAGTTTCATTTTCTGCTTTTTTGTCAATGTTACTTTGCCAGTAGAAAAGGTACCACTTGATGAAGAACTACCGCTGGCACCGCTCTGGTTGTCTTCAGCACGGCGTCTGGCTTCTTCTGCTCGACGTCGAGTTTCTTGTCGGGCTTCTTCAGCACGGCGTCTGGCTTCGTCTTGTCGGCGTCTGGTTTCTTCTTCAGCACCACGGCGTTTGGTTTCTTCTTCTTCAGCACGGCGTCTGGCTTCTTCTTGTCGGCGTCTAGCTTCATATGCTCGACGCTTGGCTTCCTCTGCTCGACGCCTGGCTTCTTCTGCTTTACGAAATTCCTCTTCAAGAATTCGTCTGGTTTCTTCTCCTTCTCGGCGAGCCTCTTCCTCTTCTTGTCGGCGAGCCTCTTCAGCTTGTCTGCGAGCCTCTTCCTCTTCTTGTCGACGTCTAGCTTCTTCGGCACGCCGAGCAGCATTCTTATGATATAGATTGAAGGCGGTTTGCCATGCTGCTTCTTTTTCTTTGCGAGTTCGAAGTGCAATTAGGAAATGCAGAATGAATGCAATCGGTATAAAAAAGAATATAATAAAAGCATAACCAGAAAGAACGAAATTTCCAATTTTAGGTGCTAGTTCTTTTGATGTTGATTTCGAAACTTTAGCAACTGGTATTGGCTTTGATTTTTCATCTAGTGCCTGTTTTGAAATTACAACATCTGGCTTGATTGTGTTGTTATAGATTGTATTATGTTTATAAACATCTGCGGTACCTTGTTGATTCAATACTGTATCAATCATACCGTATGCATAATCTCTAAGACCTTTGGACTCAAGTGTAGGAACTCGTAATCCGGTTTCTAAAGCATCATTTTTTGCTACAAAGGCATAATTGTAATAATAAGTATTAGAACAACATCTAGTGTCATTTTCGAAAGATTTAATATCAAAACGAATGAAATGACCATTCATCTTGCCATCTTTCCACATTCCCATGTAGGCAAAATTCTCTGTCATTGAGACACCAAATCCGTCAAACTTTAGGTTCTTCGAATCAAGCTGTCCAGTATAGACAAGGTCGCCTACATCGTTTCGGCAAGTATAACTCTCGGCGTTTACGGCACCTGGAAAAGTTGACTTCTCACAGCGGTAATGGTGTGCTTCTGCATTTCCTGATAGACCTGCTACAGTTCCGAGAACTAACAGAGTTTTCTTGAAGGCATTCATTTTCTTCTCTGATGATTTTGGTTCAAGATAGAAATCGCCATTTAATTTTTCAACTTCTTTGATCATAGCAGTCGGCTGAGAAGTGTCAAGCGGTTTTTTCTCTTCTTCAGCAGGTTTTTCTACTTGTACAATTTCAGAGACAGGCTCATCAATTTTTCTCTCAGTCTTTGCAATTCTCTCGGCTTCCTTTCGGGCCTTGTTTTCTTCTACGGTACGGAGAGTTTCTTGATATGCTCTGTCTAATTCGGCTTTTCGCAATTCGGATCTTTCGATTCTAACTTCAGCAAGTCTTAGAGTTGCAATGTTGAAGATTTCATTTCGATGATTTGTGTTCTGAATGTTGGATTCTTGATATATTTCATCTACAATTCTTTTTACAGGAGGAAAGATATACATTATATCTTTTCCTTTAAGTATATTTTCAATCTTTAGGTTAACTAATTTAGTATAAAGAACATACAGTTCTTGTTGTTTTTCTTTTGCTTTTGCAATTCTTTCACGTTCTGCCTTTTCTTCTGCTACTTTTCGTTCACGTTCCGCCTTTTGTCTGGCTATTCGTTCACGTTCCGCCTTTTGTTTGGCAATCTTTTCACGTTTTGCCTTTGCAATTCTTTCTACTTCTTTTGCCTTTTGTTTGGCTATCAAGTTTTTTCTTTCGTTTTGTTTGGTTATTCTTTCTTCTTTTTGTTCAACTTCTTTTTTTAATTCTGCAAATTCATGTTCAAACTGAGGACGTTCATATTTTCGAACCGATACACTTCTTGCATATGCTAGTTCACTGTCAATGTTTTTATGAAAAATATTATAATATCTTACAAGACTAGCATGAGTAGTAACTATACGACCTAAGGCAAGATTACTAACAAGATGATAATTTTTATCATTTCTATCAAATTCATATATTTTGAGATCACCGCTTTTGAACTTGGTTTGACTATTTGGAACGTTAACATATCTTATAATGTAAGACTTTGGAGTTTCTGATAATACAAGGGCTCCACCATCTGTATTCGAAAACATTCCTAAATCAAGTCTATTATGTGTTGACTTTTGTTTTAAGTTTACATATGCTTCTTCAATTTCATATCCCCAGCGATTTGAAAATCCTGGTAATCCATTATGACGATGAGCAGTGTAAACATTTTTGTTTTTGTAATTTACACAATAAATTTTTCCATAACCTTCAAATTTCGGTGAATATATACAACCGAAAACTTCTCGATCACTAACACTAAAACTAATACCTCCTTTTTCGTCAATTCTTTTAAAAGGAATTTTTACCCAATTTATATTTTGAATTTGAAATAGTGGTTGTTTTTCAAAAAAATCTTTATATGTTTCTATTTCACCTGCATCAATTTTGTCTCCTAATTTTCTAATGTGAGATGCAGGTGAAAAATATTTCTGTTCAATGTTTAATCCTCCAATGTATACAACACGTCCTCTGTTAAAACAAGTGTAACTCTCATATTTTTCGTTAACTTTTCTTGAAGGCGCACAACTTAAATTACCGTCTGACTTAAAATTCTTCAAGTCAATCGGAAGAATTTTGGCTGAACTTTGTGCAAAAGAACTTGCTGCTATGATAGCTGAAATTAAAATCAATAATAAAAATTTCATATGTATCTCTCAACAATATTTTGAATAGTTAAGTCGGTGTTCTTGCAGGATTGGCATTGAATGATTTGTTCTGTTGATAAGATCGCAATACCTAAAATGATTATACCTAAGAATGGTATAATTATGAATAAAGGTAAATAGATAAAAACCAGAACAAGCACCCACACTTTTTTCCACCACGATTCGAATTTACTCAAACGTTTGAGGACAATCAAATCTTTTTTGCAAATGCAGGTGCCAACAAAGTATTCTTCGGTGAAAGAGTCCATTGTCTTATAGTGCAGTAAGGTCTGAAGAAATAGTCGAGAGGTTTAATCGTAAAAAATCATTTCGGCGTTACATAGATAAGCGCCAATATTATAAGTATCGAAAATATCTTTGATTGTCCATTCAGTATCTTCATTAGCAATCATATTGATACCTTTGATTACTCTTCGGTAAATATGATATTCACCATCTTTTTCAATGAATTCGTAGCCAAGGCATTCATACTTTGAAGGGGGAATCAATGTAGTGTCTTTCAAGCTTTCAACAACCACCTCAATTGGAAGGTCTGGTGAATAGCCCTCACCTTCTGTTTGCTCGATTGCCTCTTGTATAATGGGTAATTTACGAAGTTGCCCTTCAAGAAGTTGTTGATGAATCTCTTTTTGGCGTTGTTTGAGAGTTGAAGCAAGTGTCATATTAATGGCTCGGTGAGATAATTGCGGCCTCGACTTCTGCAAAGATTGCCTTGCCGGCAGGGATGTAGGGATTGATGCCGTTGTTGTAGCAGATCCAACCAGCATCGTCAAGGTTTTCATCGTAACCTTGTGCTTGCAACATCCAGCGGATGGCGGTGAAGCGGTCGGTAGCACCTTGATGAATGAAGGTTTCAACTTCTTCGTTGAAGCGGGTGATAAGCAGAGCATCAGTTTTCTGCTCATGCTCAATGGCATCTTCAACTTCAACCTGAAGGCGATCAATCTCTTCAAGTAATTCTTGCTCAGAATACTCGTTGAACATACCATGTGGACGAACACCGAAAGCATCTTTGTACATATCGCTGATAGTAGAAAGAAGGTCTTCACGCTTGTTGATGTTTACGTTTGACATGTTCAATCTCGCTTGGGTTGAAAATCAAATCACTCACTCAATGATCAGATCATATCAGAACTGGCGGGAATGTCAAGAACTTTTTTTAATTTATTTTAAATCTTTCCAGGTGGTGCGAGGATAAGCTGGTTCTTCAAGCCATTGTACATATCCACAATTGTCGCATTGATGTGGATATTGCCAGGGGACCTCACTTCGTTTGGGATGTCCTTTCTGTACCATCTTTCCTTTTTCACACTCATCACAAATATATTCAACCAAAATCATTTGAACTGGCTTCGCAACTTCCATAATGTACCTCACTTGAAAATAATTAATATTATATCAGACCTGATATAAATGTTAATGTTTATTTCATCCAGCTCGAAGTTCACTCTCAAGAGCCTCAAGGTCATCTAGGTCATCACCTTCTTTTGCCATTCTACGAAGAATCTTTTCAACTTTATCTTGATCTACGTTTGTCAGTTTATCAGCCAATTCAAAGGCACGTTCTTTAATCTTTTTTTCCATGTCTGCTGAATCTTCTTTTATCAAATGGTTATTAACCACCTTATGAATATCCATCAATACCTGCTTATCATGTTCCATTTCTGTTCCTAGATTAGATTGTTAAATTAACTGTTTATATTATATTTATAAGATTAGCGATGACAATCAGCATCGGCTGCTATCAGAAGTGCATCAAGATTTTCAACAAGTTCATTTGTCTCGGCATCAAGCCATTCTGTCAGATTCGGGCGAAGAAGTTCTTGGGCTTCAGCAATCAAACTGCTGTCACCGGTCTCAATTGCACGAATTACGAAAGGCAGGATTTCATTGACAAGTGCTATTGGTCGCATGATGATTCTCAAATAGAGTTATCAATTATAACGGAAACAACCTGAGAAATGTCCATCTGACAATTGTTGAACATACTTGTGGATCTTGCACTGGTTGACATTGCCGATTTGGCAAGCAGAAATTGATAGTGCGATGATTATTGAGGCGAGGATAGTTTTCATATATCTCCTGCTGTTGACAAACGTGATATGTCTCAATCACTATGATCAGATCATATCACGTTTGCGGAGAATGTCAAGAACTTTTTTCAATTTTATCCTTCAGAATTTCTCTCAATTCCATCAATAATTTTCCAAGATGATTTTGTCCTTTACCTCGGCAAACTCCCCAGAATCGGTCATTCCAATGATTGCCTTCAATCAATTCAACATCACCAGTGGCAATCAACTTTTCTCTCAATTCAGAATTCAGTGAAAATTTACTCTTGAGAACATCTCTCATTACATCAATCTTCACAGTTTCCCAATCTTCTCTCAAGTCCACCTTTCTTCCCAATTTCTTTGCTTGACCAGGAGATAGGCTAACAAATTTTTCTCTCTCGTTTCGATCTACACATTTTGCAGCTTGAAAGGCTGCTTCGGTATTCTGATAAGTCAAACCATCATATTCAACAGGACAGGAATAAAAATTCGAAAGATAATCATGTTCACCACGAAAACTATCAATTGTCATTTGAGTCCTTATAAGGAATTATTCATAAAAAACCATCTCGGCACCTAACGGATCAGCCATGCTTCATTGAGAGATAGGTTTCGAGATGTCTGCGAGTAGGTGATTCTTCACCATAGTTTGTTTCATAGAACCACCAGTTGCGATCTTCATAGACATAGATGTAATCAACCATATCACCGTACTCAAGAGCATCTTTACCGGTGTTGACTTCTGCTACAGGTTCGTCATTGTACTGCTTCTCTGCAGTCTCAACAACTGTATCTTGAAGTGTGCTGAATCCACCAAGATTACATACTTCATTAATCTTATCTTGTTCGGTATAGTTATTCAGAAGTCTTACACCAACGCCTTCTGGATATCCGTCCCAGTGACAATATGAACCAAGGAAATTATCATTTTGAGTTTCGGTAAAGATATAGCTTCTTGTTCCCATGATTCCTCTGTATTTAGGAAGGTTGTTCAGTCACTCAATGATCAGATCATATCAGACTGAACAGGAATGTCAAGAAAAAAATTCGATTAATTTACCATGATTGCATTATTTGCGGAACAGAATGTATCACACCAGTTTGTGGCTTCTGTCATACATTTGAATGGTGCGGTGCCAGAGCCAAATTGTACTCTGCCATTGTTGAAGTGAATTCGAACGGTATAGCCACGTTGAACGATTTCCCATTGGTTACGTTCACTAGTATCGTTCAAATCATATGGAGGAAGGTCATCTCTTGAAACATGCGGAATTGATTTATTCGTTAAAGCATTTATCCAGAAGTTGCGAGGAACAATTCGTACAGTAGTTTTCTGTTGCATGATATATCTCATTGAAGGTTGAGGGAGCTAGGCTCCCTCTGTTCTCTGAAAAATAATATTATAACACAAAAACAAAAGAGGTTGACTACATTTTCAGAAGTGCCGTGTAGTCATCGGCGGATTAAAGCCTTCTTGCATCAAGTCGACAACTGCAGAGAGAAGGCGAACATGCTCGGTCTGGTCTTCAGTGTCGAGCAATGAATAAGACATATCTCTTACATAACCATCAGTGGTCAAGGCATCGTCAATATGTGTGAACAAGTCTGCGGCATCATCAGTGGTCAACGCACCAGCTTGCATGGTTGGTATACCAGTATCCTGTCGCATTGTGTTCATTTCGTTAATTACTGTACTTAGTGACATAGATGTCTCCTTGTGTTGAAGTAGAGATTAGGGACCAGGGGTTTCAACAAAGTTCATAACAATCGAGTCGTAGGTCTCCAGTATATAGTGTTTAAAATTGACGTACTGCTCGGATACAAATCTACTCACAGCACGAAATGGCGCAGCAAAATCAAAGCCAGGATTTGTTTCAACTCGAAGCAATACAAAGGCACGGTTCAAGGTAGAAACAGGCTCACGTTCATTTACAGAATCTTTAATCACAACATTGCCATAATCATTCGACGAGGTAATGAGATTGAATTCGTTCGAACTAAACTCTTCACCATCTTTGGTGTTTTCTGCAAATGATGTTTCAACTTCAATATTACGAATCATATTCAACTTACTAAGTGCATCTGCATATGCAGATTTGAATGCCAACTCAGATGTTTCGTGCCACTCTGATTCACCTACAAGGTAAGTGTAATTGTCAATAGTGTACACATGCTTGTTTGTCCATGCTGGTGTAGCGTAACTTGTAAAGGCAACAACGTTGAATGTAATTAGACTTGCAACGAATGTAGCTAACAATGTAAGATTGAACATGATTCATCTCAAAGACAAAGGTTGAAAAAGCCACGCTAGGCGTGGCTGTTTTTCTCAGAACAAGTTCTTGAAGAACCCACCAACTTTGTCAATGTTGGAGACGGTAACGTCTTTCTCTTTCAGCTTCTTACCATCTTCTGGCTTGTACATGTCTTTGACCATCTTGAGAGATTGCTTCATGGCTTTCTGAGACATGCGAACAGTTGCAAAGGCAACGAAGCCGAGGTTCTCATCTTCGTCAATTTTGATCTCGGTGAAGGTTTCTACTGGAGAGATCGTTGTCATGACGGACTTGCTCAAAGTCTTAGCAACTTCTTCTGCACGGGATTGTGCAACAACGAGGTCTTCTTCAGAGCCTTCAGACTGAATTTGCTCTGAGTACTGTACGTTGACTTTCTGCACAACATGCTCACTCAAGCGGAATGCAGCATCACGGATGGCGTGCTTCTTTGCTTCACGCTCAGTTTTGAAGAAACGGCTCTGGCCGACTTGGAAGAGGTAATCATCTTCTTCCCAGAGACCCTGATTTGTCCAGTCAGGACGAGCATCTTTCAGGTCATGAAGATAAGCAATCTGGTCAGCAGGGTTGCTTGGATCTTTTGGAAGAGCAACACGGGCACCGGAACAGGCTGCTGTCAGAACTGAGATTGCAGCAACTGTGAAGATTGACTTTTTGATGATTGACTTTTTCATTTGAAACTCTCGTTTGAGTTGATTCTCTTTTTTGCTGATGAACTGCTCATCAACATCATGATCAGATCATATCAGATGGATCAGGAATGTCAAGAAAAAAATTCGATTTTTTTCGAATTTTTTTCGACAATGTAAACAGCAACATAGGCTGCTTTGTCAAGAGGAAGATAGCACTGATACTCACCACGATATGTTTCCCAGTAGGAACGTGGTCCTCGTCCTCTTCGGCAAATTGAATAGTTAGCTTTCGGATTCAGCTTGTTCATTCTGGTGACAATTTCACGAACATCGTCAAGCTCATCCCATGATTGTCTTTCATCAATCTTGATTGAAGTCTGACCGTTATATGAGCCTCTTGCATTTGAGAGTTTGTTGACAAGTTTCAAGGCAACATAGTCTTTAAACTCTTCTGCGGTCAGCATTCCTGACGATGATGTTAATTGAGCTTGCATAGTGTTTCTCGTTTCGAGTTAGTCATCAATCACTCACCATGATCAGATCATATCAGATGGATCAGGAATGTCAAGAAATAAATACAAATAAATTAAAAAAAAAGGTAAACATGAGAAATTACAAGATTCTGATGGTTGATGATGAGCCAACCGTGATTGAAGCATATCTTGATGTTCTCGCTCGAGTTGAAGATGTTGGCATCAAAGAACTTCGTGGTCTTGCTTCTGTTCTATTTGAAAATGTAGAAAAGCAAGCAGTAAAAAAACCGAGTTTAAAATTAACAATTGATACTGCTCATCAAGGTGAAGAAGCAATTGAGTTTGCAGAGAAAGCACTCAAGATTGATGATCCATATTTGGTTGCTGTTCTAGACATGCGAATGCCACCTGGCATCAACGGATTTGAAACAGCACAAAAACTTATTGAATTGGATCCCAACATTGAGATATGTTTTATCACTGCCTACTCCGATACACCATTTGAAGAAATAGCCGAGAAACTTGGCAACGGTAGATTCCTATTGCTTCGTAAACCAGTGAATCACCAAGAGTTGGTAACGACCATTGAATTTCTTGGTGAGCATGGATACAAGTGTCACAAGAAAGACCAATTCAAGGATGTGCATTAATCAAGAAGATCCTTCATTGCATGAAACTTCATTCACTTTGAATATAACGAATTCATCAAAATTCGCTTGTGTGCTTGCCGGTCTTTCTTTGAATACCTTGAGGTCTTCTCAAATTTCTCAGAGTAACGAGAACGAAGAAGAAGTGCTGCTTCTGCACCAATGCGTTGTTTTGTCTTTTGCATGACAAGCTCCTTTTGAATTAGTTGATTATTAGATCATATCAGCTATTTTAAAAAAGTCAAGGTTTTTTTTACATAAATAATAACAGTTATATAAATTTATTCTAAACTAATTAAAGGAAAAAACAATGGAACAGAAAGATTTC
>Ga0222717_10000228_pt1 | contig 49377 bp, 60 predicted proteins | sample C33_18DmetaG_FD_165053 | JGI IMG/M metagenome (GOLD analysis project Ga0222717, IMG submission 165053) | Estuarine water microbial communities from San Francisco Bay, California, United States - C33_18D | ecosystem: Environmental > Aquatic > Marine > Unclassified | place: USA: California... | reverse complement strand
CAGTCAAGAACTCTTATCTCTTCTAGGATATGCTCGAGATTAGATGGTGAACCAGCATGAGATTAGTAGCCATCCTTTGTTTGTTATCTAGTTCAGTTGTAGCCGACAACAGCTCTCTTTCACTTGCATTACCAAGCCCGCCAATGAACTATCAGTCAGATTCGTTTTCGACAGGTAACATGCGGTGCAGTAACGCTGTAGGTGGCGGTGTAAACTTAGAGTATGGTGTAACAGGTGTGCTATCAGGGTTGGATACAATGAGTAGGGGTAAGGATATAGGCGTATATGCACGTATTGTTATACCACTAGACAAACCCAAGGCTCGTATTAACTGCGATGATCTTTATCAGATAGAGCTAACTCAACGTAGGCTAGAAATACAAAAGCTACGAGATGAGCTAGAAGAGCTAAAGAACCTACAACGTGCTGGTGGCGAGATGGAGTTTGAAAACTAATGGACACTACCAAGATAGCCGACAACATTGATGGACTTGCAGATCGTGAGTTTAAGACAGGGGGCATGAAGATGTCGTTCGGTTCTATCATGGCTATACTTGCGTTCTTATCTACAGTTGTAGGTGGCTTGTACGGTGGGTTTGTTATGTACCAAAAGATAGAAGAAGTCGCGGGGCTAGACCTAGGTGCGTACCAACAAGCGATGGATGTCATGGATGCAAAAGTAACAGGTATATCTAATAAGGTAGAAGAATCTGTAGAATATAGTCGTGATATTAAGAACGGCTTAAAGGATGATATATTACGTATTGAGCAACAAACAGACCGCATAGAAGATATGGTACGAGAGTCTGAGGACAAGGTGCGTAAGATGATAGACAATGCAGAAGTTCGCTTTGAAAATCAACGAGAACGTGTTAGAGTATCACAAAGCGGCGATATGAAAGAACTTGAAGATAAATTAATGGGTAAACTACAAAGGGCGTTAGACAACCCCCTTGCTGATTAGGAGACTAATATGACTGAGTTTGAAAAAGCTGATGTAGATGGTAATGGTTCGATAGATCAATCCGAATGGGATCGCATGGCGTTTGAAGATAAGCGTTTAAAAATGCTAGACGACGATGCACAACGTGATGCTCAAAGAAAGATGGCTTGGTTTGCTTTGTTTGGTATGCTGCTATACCCACTGTCTATAATTATTTGTAACGTGGCTAACCTTGATGAAGCCATGAACTCACTAGCTTCTATCGCTGGTGTGTATTTTGTTTCTGTAGCTGCTATAGTTGCCGCCTTCTATGGCAAGGAAGCCTACACAAAAGGAAAGGCGAATAAAGAATGATGAGTTTAGTAAGTAATTTAATAGGGCCTGTTAGTGGGCTACTAGATAAAGTTATTGAGGACAAAGATCAAAAGGCCAAGTTAGCCCATGAGATTGCAACGATGTCCGACAATCATGCCCAGCAGGCGCTAATGGGACAGTTAGAAATAAACAAAGCTGAAGCTGCATCGGGTTCTTTATTCAAAGGTGGGTGGCGACCATTCATAGGTTGGGTATGTGGCGTTGCTTTTGCATATCACTTTGTACTACAACCATTAATTGTATTTGGTGTGACTGCTGCTGGCGTTGACATACCTACGTTACCTGAGTTTGATATGGGTAGCTTGATGACTGTTATGATGGGTATGCTCGGTTTGGGCGGACTCCGCAGCTACGAGAAAAAACAAGGAATTACAAAATGAAAGAGAACTTTGATAAATGTTTAGACATGCTTCTTTCTCATGAAGGAGGATTTGTTGACCACCCTGATGACCCTGGGGGTATGACAAATTTAGGTGTAACTAAAAAAGTATACGATGAGTGGATTGGTCGTGAGTCTACAGAGCAAGAAATGCGTGACTTAACGCCAGAAGATGTAGGCCCAATATACAAGAAGAACTACTGGGATCGAGTCAAAGGAGATTTGCTTCCTTCTGGGGTTGATTGGTGCGCCTTTGATTGGGCTGTAAATTCCGGAAAAAGTAGGCCATCCAAGGCTATCCAACGTGCAGTTGGGGCTACTCAAGATGGGGCTATAGGGCCAGCTACAATAGGTCTTATCATGGAAAAAGACCCAGAAGAAATAATAAATTATGTTTACGGCGTACGTCAAGACTTCTATAAAGGGTTAAAGACTTTTGAAACCTTTGGACGAGGCTGGACGCGCCGTAACAAAGAAACATTACATCAAGCGTTGGAGATGGTATAGTATGGCCGGGGTTAAAATCCAGAAGTTTTTTGGTAAAGCGCCAAAGATAGCTCCTGAGCTGTTACCTGATACAGCTGCACAGATTGCTACAAATATTAAATTATACTCTGGAGATTTAATCCCTTACCCTACACCTGTTATTGTAGATAATACTGAACGTAATGGCACAATAAAAAAACTACATGCTCTACGTACGCCTAGCACTGGCGAACTAAAGTGGTTGTCGTGGCCTACTGACGTAGACATTGCTACTCCCTCGGGGGCGGCGGACGCTGACGAACAAAGATTTTATTATTCTGGCGATGGCGCACCTAAGGTTAGTACATACGATCTTGCGACCACGGGGGCAGAGCCGTATCCTATAGACTATTACAATTTAGGTCTACCCTTACCTGATACTATATTGTCAGTAGCTGCTGCAAACTTTACTACAAAAACTACAACTAACTATGCTAGAGATGCTAGTGGCGTAGTCACTTTAACAACAAGTGCGGCACATGGTTTAAAGTCTGGTGCAGTTGCTACGATTACTGGGTTTACTCACGTAGGTGGCACTTACTCTCAGTCTGGAACTACTATAACTATTACTGTTACCGCCCACGGGTTATCTACTGGCGCACAAGTTGTGCTACGTTTTACATCTGGCGATGCTGTTAGTGGTGTGTTTACTATGACTAAAGTAAATGCAAATAGTTTTACAGTAACATCATCTACATCTGTTAGTACTTCTGGTAATGTCGAGTGGGATTTACGCTCGTTTAACGCACGCTCTATTGAAGTTAATGCGCCTTCCGATACTACTATTACTTATACTAGCCCAGGGTTTACTATAGCTACCACTGCTAATACAGATGGTAAAATAGATTTAGCCGGTAGCATACGTTCTCGTAACTACTTATACACTTGGTTTACACCGTGGGAAGAAGAGTCAATAGGCTCAGAGCCATCTGATCCGTTGTTTATACGTGAAGGGCAAGTAGTTACAGTTACTAATCTACCTACAGCAAAACCATCGGGTAAAAATTTTGTAAGGGGTATTAGGCTATATCGTACTGTGACTGGTACTACTACAGCAGACTATTTACGTATTGCAACATTGTGGTTTCCTACTGCTTTAGCTAGTGTGCAGAGAACCAGCAACGTATCTAGGGTTACCTTAGCCTACCCACATAATACTGCAGTAGGTACGTATTTTAAAATAGCTAACTGTTCTAACTCTTCTTTTAATATTGCAGGCGGTATAGTAACTGAAATTATAGATGACTATACTTTTGAGTATGCGCAAACGGCTTCTGATGTATCTTCTACATCTGCCACAGGTACGTTCTATATAGATAGTTCTGAAAGCCCTGGTGTAGATACTGCTAGGTATTGGGGTGAAAGTAACTATACGTTTATAGATGATTTTGCAGTAGCTAGCCTTGGCAATGTATTAAACACAAATTTATTTGTGCCACCCCCTGCCGGATTACAAGGTCTTACTGCGGTACAGAACAATATCTTAGCAGGGTTTGTTAACAATGAAATTTACTTTACAGAACCTGGGCAGTATCATGCGTGGCCAGAAGAATATAAGTTTACACTAGAAGACAACGTAGTAGGTTTTGCTTTGTTTAGTGGTAACGTAATTGTTATGACTGATGCGTATGCGTACATTGTATCTGGTAGTGAGCCATCCGTATTTACTGTTACACGTACTGATGCTAGGTTTCCTTGCCTAAATAAAAATAGTATTGTTAACACCGGAGTGGGTGTAATGTACGCTACGCACGATGGTCTAGCTTTGTATTCTACAACTACAGGCGCACAACTTGCGACTAGAGCTTTGTATAACAGTGATACATGGGGCGCTGATCTTGATCCTAGTACATTAACAGGTACATATTTTAAAGACGCATACTTTGCATCTCATTCTAACGGCAGTATTATATTTGAGCTAGATGAAAAACAAGGCGGGTTCTTTGTAGATACAACTTACAAATTTACAGCTGCTTGGTTTGATACGCTTACAAACAAACTGTACTACTGTGCAGATACAGACGGTGACATATACCTATGGGATGATAGTACACAACCACTGTCTAACTATACATGGAAGTCTAAAACTATTGTAACTAAAAACCCTCTTAACTTAGGTGCGGCTAGAGTTGTTGCAGACTATACAGCTAATACCACAGCTAACTGGGATGCTGTAACAGCCGATTGGGAAGATACAACTATACGTTGGGACGGTGCAAACGAGGTTACATTTAAACTTTACGTTAATAAAACATTAAAACATACAACGTCTTTATCTAGTAGTAAAACCTTTCGTTTGCCTTCAGGCTATAAGTCGGATACATTCGAGGTAGAACTTGAAAGCGTTGTACGTGTAAGAGCTATACATCTTGCAGATACACCAACGGGACTAAGAGAAACATAATGGCTTTAGCAACTAGATATTCAGGTATCCCTGCTGTTCCTACTACAGGCGTAGATGAGTGGCAAGTTAGGATGTTATCTGCTATTAAAGAAAATGTAGAACTCTTAGCGGGTATACGTGGCGAGAACGATCTAGCTAGTAAAGCTATAACTAAAGCACAGGTATCTAATTTAGCTGAACCTGTCGGGCAAAACATGACGAACGTATCTGCCGCCGGAGCAGGTGTAAACGTACTAACTAGCTTTAGTATATCCGGCAACACAGTAACTATAACAGGACAGGCAAGTGTCCCAGTACTAGAAGATTACAATTCTTTAGTAATAGACGTACAAAATCTTGCTAATGATGTGGCTAATTTAAGAGCTACTGTACAAATACTTATAACACAACTAAGGAGCTAGGCTATGGCGCAGCAACCTAATACTTTACCACCCGTTCTACAAGGCATTATGAGTATGCCTTCTCCTACACAATACACTCCTCCAGGTAGTGGGTTAGCAGGGGCTATGACTTCAGGCGGAGGATTACCTTCTTATGAAATGGGAGGGCAAATAGGCCCAGGCGGACAACCTGTTGGTGGTATACAACCACCTAGTCCTGAAGCAATGGGCGCACCTAAGCAACCTATGAACGCAGACATGATGGAAATGCAGATTCAAGAGTTTATGAACTCGCGTCCTCAAGAGCTAGCACAAATTAAACAAGCTGTTATGGGGTTGGTACAATCTGGCGAACTTACAGCACAAGAGTTAAACAAGTTATCACAACTTGCTATGGCAGCTTTACGTAACCCATCTATGTACCCACAGATTAGACAGTTTGCTATACAACAAGGGCTAGCAACCGAACAAGATATTCCAGCAGAGTATGACGATGGTTTAGTGTTTGGTATAATTGTAGCAGCTCGTGCAGCTCAAGGTTCTATGGGCGGACAAGATGCAATGCAAGGTAATGTACCTGCGGCGCAACCACCTATGCCATCTATGCGTCATGGCGGACAAGTACCCGATAGTAAATCACCTACTGGCGAAGTAGTTATTAAGGCACACGAAAAAGAAATGGTTATGCCTAGATGGTTAGTAGAAGAAAAAGGAACAGCTTTCTTTAAAAGTATGATTAATAAAGGCCCGATGGATGACAAAGCCTAATCTAAATATAGAGATGTTAACACCTGAAAGGGTTGATGAACTGTGGGATTGGTTAGAGCCACTACTTACTGCGTCTTGTAACAGCAATGAGATAGGCTCAGACGACATAACCTCAGGTGATATATACTGCCTAGCACAGACAGATCAATGTGTAATTTTTGCTTTGTCAAATAATGGTATGCCTGAGTGCGTAATTGCTGTACAGTTCCACTTAGCGAATGGTAAAAAAGGTGCAGACTTAATAGCAATGGCCGGTAAAAACTTATCTAAATTTAGAGATGCCTTCTGGGAATCTATACTAGATTGGCTTAGAGCCAATGAATGTATGTTCCTTGATGCGTATGGTACAGAAAGATTAGCAAAACATTACATAAAACGATTCGGATTTACAAAGTCCTGCGCGTATGTACGAATGATTCTATAGGAGATTAAAATGTCTAAAGCAGTAAAAGTAGTTGTAGCAGTGGCAGTAGCGGTAGCCATTCCTTTTGTAGCCCCAGCAATCGCTAGTAGTGTTGGAGCAACAGCAGCTATATCTAGTGCCGCAACTACGTTAGGTGCAAGTACAGCAGCAGCCGCTACTATAGGTGCGACAGTAGGAGCAGCCGCAACAGGTGCAGTTCTAGGTGCAGCGGGAGCTGCAGTTACTGGTAATGACGTAGAAAAAGGTGCTATTATGGGCGGTTTAGCAGGCGGGTTTTCAGGGTATAGTTCCGCAACAGCCGCAAACAATGCAGCGGCGGCTAATCCAGAAGTAACTGCCGCGGCAGAAACCGTAGGTAGTAACATAGTAAAAGTAGACGCAACTACTGGCTCGGCTTTGTTAGCAGACGGTACTACAATAGCGGCAAACGGTGCAGTCACAGCACCCACAATTACTTCTGCGGCTAAAGCAGGATTTAGTACTACTATAACAGGTCTTGCTTCTAACCCAGAAACGCTAAAGAAAATTACAGCCATGGCTCTTGGTGACGCTGACATATCAGGTTTATCTCCAGAAGAACAAGAGCTAGTAGAGCTACGTAAAGCTGAGCTAAAACGTATGGCTTCTGACAATCGTGCCTTGTTTGAACAACAAGTTTTAGCGGCGCAAGAGTTTATGCAGATGGCTGACCAACAACAAGGTAACCCAGAAGCAGCTTACGCGGAAACAAAAATTAGAAGTGAACGTCAGCTAAACGAAGACACACGTGGTCTATCAGCAGACAGAGCAGCAGGTTTACGTAGAGCTTCTCAGATTGACAGTACAGAATCAGGTACTATAGCTTCGGCTGTAGAAGAAGAACGCGGTCAAGCAGCGTCCATGCGCTTGCGTCAAGCAGGCCTTAGTGCTTTACCTACTGCATCTCCTGAAGGTTACGCAGGTTTAGCTAGTCCATACTTCCAAGACTTGGCGGAACGCAAACGACAAGCACAAGCAGATTTAGTCTATGGTGCTAGCCGTGTAATGGGTATAGGTGGCGGAAGCTCAGACACTTCAAGCAGTACAAGTTCTAACCGTGGTGGTCTTTATGGCGGTATAGGTTAAGGAGAAATATCATGGTAGCTTTTGGCCCTTCGTATAGCACAGTAGTTAGTGCAGGTAGATTAGGTAGACTTCAAGGTGAGTCTCCGGCTGAGGCCGCAGATAGAGCCGCACGTGAAAACCAAGCGCAAACATTAAACACACAAAAAATAGAAGACAATGAGCTACGACTACGCAAGATGCGAGATTTAGAACGCTACAGGTCTGGCCAAAATGTAATAGCTGCAAACTCCGGAGGTATACAACCATCTTCTGTTGGTACAGATTATACAGGCACATTAAAACGCAACGTGTATGCCAACAATGATCCTGCGGCGGTACAAGCCGGAATAAACTACACAAGAACTAACTATGAACAAGAAGCATTTGGTACTCCTACTGTTGCTACTGACTTAGCCGATGGTACTACTGTTGCTCCAACTAAAACAGATGCCAAGGTTACTAGCAAAACAACTACACCAGAAACTGTTGTACAAAACCTAGCACCTGTATGGGCTAACTTAGAAAAAAGATACGGTCTACCGGAAGGCTATTTAGAAAGCACTGCTAGAGTAGAAAGCTCTCTCGACCCTAATGCTCAAAATCCTAATTCATCAGCAGGAGGATTGTTTCAATTTTTAGATGCCACTGCTGCTGAGTTTGGTTTAACAAACAAGTTTGATGCCGTAGCTTCGTCTAATGCTGCAGCCAAACTAGCGGCAAGAAATGCTAAGTCTTTAGCTGCAGTACTAGGACGACAGCCTACAGCAGGAGAATTATATCTCGCGCACCAACAAGGTGCTACTGGTGCGGCTAAACTACTAGACCCTGCAAATTATGATGTACTTGCTACTAGCGTAGTTAATGATCCGCAATTTATTTTACTTAACGGTGGTAATGAACGTATGACTGCGGGGCAGTTTACTCGTATGTGGTTAGCTACTAGATGGACTGGTAGTACAGCAACAGGTACAGGCCAAAAAGATTTTTCTGTAGCTTCACCTAATGAGTTACCTGGCGGACTACAAGTTACAGCATCTAGTATTGTAGACAAAGCAATGGCTTCTGGTGCAAGACCAGGGGCTAACGCCGCTATAGAACTACCGACATTTCCTAGTGGTACAGAAGGCGATGGGTTTGTTCCTGTAACTTTAAACGAAGGCACAACAGCCGCGGCTGTGTTTGACTATAACCCACGTACAGGTGAAGTTCGCCCTCGTGGGGCAAACGCTGAAATTTTATTTGGTGGTTCTGATACAGGACGTGCTAATATACAAAGTCAAATATTTAATAAGTATAGCCTTGGTGCAAAAGTAGCACCTTATCAAAATGCACAGCAAAGTGTTGCAGAGCTTACAAAGAAAGCAGCACTACTAAGAACTCAAGTAGATAACGCTTCGGCTGAAGAGTATGCGGCTAAGTTACAAGAGTACCGTGATACATTGGCTCAAATAGAAACCGCAAAAAACCAAGTGCAAACTACTAATGCAGAAGTACCAGGGCCGTATCGCAATGTTGGAGATGTGTTTACAAACGAAGGCCCTGAAGCAGGTATAACTAGAAAGCAAGAACTAGATAACCTTAAGAAAATAGAAGCTGACAAAAAAGCTAGGGAAGAAGCTCTTAAGTTAGCTAACTCTGATGCTAGTGATAAAGAGAAAGAGAAAACATTAGTTGAAGTACTTGATAAAGCTGGACTTAACGTAAACCCTCAGAAGAATGATGGTACTATAAAAGTTAATGCGTCTGTGTATTCTCTAGACCCTGAAAAATATAGACTAGCTGAAGCTACAATAGCTAGCGCTAATGAAACTATAAAAACTTTATCACGCGCACAAGCACTACATAGGTTGGCAGGTAACATATCAGCAGAACTAGAAGCTGAACAAAACATTACTACTATCAAAGCAAAAATGGAAGCCACAAGGGGCTACCTAAAAGGTATGGGTATACTCCGAGAAGTTAAGAAGGGTGACTTAATGCCTTTTGTAAATCTAATGGCCAACACTTTTAAGACTAATGACATAGAACTTAGAGAGTCAGATGGCGCGGGTGGTAGATGGACTTTGTTTGTTAACGGTGTAGAGAATCCAACAGTAAAGGGTATGACAGTAGACGAAATATCTACACACATTGGGTACTTGTTTGACCAAGACTACAAAGCATCAGTGAGTGCATTAAGCAAAAGCACTGTTGAGTACCAACGAGAATTACAATTAGAATCACACAAGGCTGCTCTCAAATATACAGGCGAGTTAAATAAAGCTAATACTGAGGCTGCAAGACAAGTTATACTTGAACGTATTAAAAAATCTAATAAGTTTACTGCTATGGGTGATACAGGTACACAATTCCAATACATTAATGACCAAGGCCAAGTACGTATTATGAATACCAATGTGGAAAATCCAGAAAATCCAGAAGGCTTACCGAGTACAGTAATATACCGCATACAAGGTACAGGACTAGTACCTGTAGATAACTAGGAGACAATAATGGCCAACAGAACTTTGCGGTATGGACAAACTCCAGACGAAGCAATGGGTATAGGACTACGACCAAGACCTAATGATCCTTGGAGTGCAGCTGCCGCAACAGGTTTAGGTGGGCTTACTCCGTCTGCGGCAGATTCGTTAATCCAAAAAATGCCTGAGTCTAGTATAGGTGATTTTGATTACAGCGTTCCCGAAATGAAAGCATCTCCTTCAGGAGGTGATGATATATTATTTGATTCTGGTTCAGGTATTATGTCTGTTAATGGGTTTGAGTTCCAAGTAGATGACTATGCTGATGCTGTAAGGTCTAAAGAATATTTAGGCAAAGGTGGAGTGCCTCGTAAACCTGGAGCTTGGTCGCCGTTATCCAGAGAACAATACTCTGAATACCTAGGGCGTATTGAAGACCCTACTCTTGGCACTAGATTTAAACGTAGCTTTGAACTTGGTACGCAAGGACTAAAGACATTAGGTGGTGCAGGGCTACAGTTCCTTGGTGCTGAAGAATTAGGTTCTGGTATAGTAAACAGAGCAAGCGAACGATCAGAAGAACTATCGCCATTTCAAGCCAGTGCTGCAGATGTAGCTAGCGGTGAACTTAGTGCGATTGAGTACGCTGTGTCTATGATAGGACAACAAGGCCCAAATATTATAGAGACTATCGGCGTTGGCCTTGCAGGTTTTGCAGCCGGTACTGCTACTACTGCTAACCCAGTAGGTGGTGCGCTTGCATCCGTAGGGGCTATGTTTAGTAAAGCCGCATTTAAAAAAGTTGCTAAGGAAGCGGCAGAACAATATACTAAGGGTGGTATAAAAAGTTTAAGTGCTACTCAACGTAAAGCACTATCGCAATTAGGTGGCGCAGGCGCGGCTACAGCAATTAACAATTATGCTATTGGTACAGCTGATATATACAACGAGCAACGAGAACGTGGTGCAGGCGCAGGTGATAAAGATGCTAGAGCCATAGCAGCAGCACTCGGTATACCGTATGCAATTCTATCTACAATACCAGAAGCTATAGCAGCTAGTAAACTATTTGGGTTATCGGGTGTGTCACCTAGTGGTGTAGCAAAAAGATTATTTAAAGGCGCTGTTGTAGGCGGAACATTAGAAGGTGCTACCGAAGCAGGTCAAGAAGTTTTAAACATGACAGCGGGTGGGCGGTATAGAGCTTACGAAGATGATGAATATCTATCACGCATAATTGAGTCTGCTGTTGCAGGGTTTACAGTAGGTGGTACAATCGGTGGTATTGTTAACTTACGTAAAGGCAAACCTGTTGACGCATTAGGTAGTGCTACGAAAACAGAAGAAACTCCTGTCGCTCCTGTCGCTCCTATACAAGGAGAGTTATTTGGCGAAGACACGCCCTTAGGCCAAGCTCCTGCTCCTACGCTACTAACAAACTATCAAGGCGAACAAGGAGAGTTGTTTGGTGCTGGTGCAGAGTTAGGTCAACAACCTATTACTACTGACCCTGCTCAAGAAGCGTTTGATTTTGGGCCGCCGCAGACACAAGGCCCAATAGAAGGTCAACTGGAATTAGATTTACCTGCACCTGTTGCACCTGTTGCACCTGATAGCACAGGGCAGGCAGAGATGTTTACCCCAACTGAAATGGGTTTAGATACAGCTACACAAGCGCGTGTTACTGGGCAAGAGCTACCATTTACTGGCAACGTACTGCGCCCAACTGTACAAGTGACTGATACACAAGCAGAATTAGAAGACCAAGGGCAGCTACGATTTACTGAATCATTTAACGCTACGCCTCCGCCGCCCCCTATTAATTCAGCTATGTTCGAAGGACTTAACCCATTACGACAGGCTATGAATCAAGCTCAAGAAGATCAACGTAACGCTGAAGCTGATAGAACACAACGAGATGCAGACTTCCAAGCTGCAGAACGACAACGATCCGAACAAGCCTTTGCAGATACACTAACAGTAGATGAATACGTAGATGCTACTAGCTTGTGGGATCAGTTTAACGACAGCCGCAAGAAGTTATCTAGTAAAGTTACACTTGATTCGCGGCAAATGGATGCTCAACGAGAGTGGGTGCAAGCTGTGCGAGAAGGTACTGCCAACAAAGAATTGTTTGACAAGCTACGTAAAACTAAAGCGCAACCTAAAGGCCAACGTGAACCGCTAATACGTAACCCTAACGAGCCTGATGGCCCACCTACTGGCGGTAAAAAAACTCTAAAGAAAAAAGCAGAGCCTAAAAAGAAAACTCAGCCAAAGAAAACGCTAAAGAAAAAAGCAGAGCCTAAAAAGAAAATTCTAAAGAAAACTCAGCCAAAGGGAGCAGTGGTAGTAGAACCTAAGGTAGAACCTAAGGTAGAACCTAAACCAGTAGTAGAAGAAGACTTAAGTGTAGGTCGTGATGCTTACAATGACTTTAAGAAACAACGTGGTAACGCCGCACTACCAGAGTTTGCTAGTCTATCTGTATCAGAACAACGTAGTATAAATACTAAAGCTACAAAAGGTAAACTTACAGATGCTGACCTATCTAGCGTAGCTCTTAACGCCCCCGTAGGTACTTCGTTAGAACCAGAAGAACAAATATACAGAGACTCTAGCGTTGACGACATGATTTCTAATATAGAAACAGAAGTAGGAGCTAAGTATAAACAAAACTTATACGCTCTTGTACGTACTGCTTACTTCTCACCTACTAAAGGCGAAGGTATAAAGAAACGTAATCAAGCTAGAGAATACTTAGATGATTTTATTTATAATGATGATAGTCGTGCAGTTCTATTAGTAGTAGCTGAAGAACTAGAAACTATTAATGTTATGGATAGTAAAGGCGTTAACCCTGGGTTTACTTTATTACAACAGCAAGGGCTTATACCTGACTTACTAAATGTTGGCGTAGAGTTTAACACTGCTAAAGCAGGAGGTAGAGTAGCAACCCCTGCAAATATTAAAGAAGAGTTAGCTAACACAAAACCAAATGATAACACATCTATTATGGAATTTGTGGATGCTATGAAAGACCTTGCTGTTACAGGTAAACAAGGTAGAGACTCAGGTAGGTTCTCACTTGATGGAGCTGTCACCGAAGACGGTACACCGGTACGAACCATGGCCAATGGCCGTGTCCGTATGCTTGCACGTCAGTTTATAAACAAACTAGAAGTAAAGCCAAAGCTATTTGTATACCGAGATCAAGTAGACCTCAAAGCTAGAAACCCCCAGTTGCATAAAGCCGCCGCCGCCGCACGTACTGAAGGAGACTTTGACACACAGAACGCAGTAGGCTATGCGTTCGATGGTAGTACAGTTATTATATTCTCAGATAAGATAGCTAACCAACAGCATCTAAACTTTGTCATGGCTCACGAAGTACTAGGACACTACGGACTACGTAGTATTGTACCTAAGAAACAGTTCAATGCTCTAATGGAGAGCTTGTATGATAACAACGAGTATGTTCAGTCAGCAGTCGACAGTACAATGGAAGCGTATGGGCAAAGCAAAGCTGAAGCTGTCGAAGAATACATAGCAGACTACGCCGCAGTTATAGACACATCTGTCATAGCACGTATATCTAACGCCATTAAGAAATTTCTTAACAAGTTTGGCGCTAAGTTTGGTGACGAGGACATCCGCTACCTTGTAGATCAGTCGAGAAAATACACACGAACAAACTCTAGTGGCGGTGGTCAGCTAGTTATCATGTCCGAAGTAGCACAACAGTACAAAGACGTGACAACTAATACAGGAGAAGCTAGCACTGGTAGGTTCGCACCTGCCACTAACATGCGTGTTGCTAATATAATAGCGGCTAAAGCCATGGGTCAGGGTAAACCTCTACCTACTAACTGGGAAGAAATATGGAAAGAAGCTACCTCTGGCGGTAAAGATATTAAAGATAGGTTCGACAGATTCAGTGCTAAGTACCTTAGCTTATCTAACTACCGCGCACGTAAAAATGCAGGGCTTGCTGACATCCACCAGATGTTTATGGCTCATGGTAACATAGCTAGTGACGTACGTATTCGTGCCAATGATACTATGAAAGCGGCGCTTAACAGGAAGTTCGGCCCCGCAGGACAGATAACTAGCGAGCAAACTAATACAGTAAACACAATGCTATTCGATGGGCAACGTAAAGCTCTTAACCTATTTAACAACCAATATGGTAAGGTATCATTACTACAAATTATAGATGGTAAGCCAGAGACTATAGATAAAGAGTTAGCAAGATTAAAGAAGATGGGTACTAGAACCCTACAAGAATTACGTGATGGGTATACGTATCAAGATGTGTACCTAGATGAAAACAATGTAGAACAGTCTAAAACTGTGGATGTTAAAGGTATACCGAACCTTACAGACCAAAGTATAGAGTACATAGCTTACAAAAAAGTACGTGAAGCTATGGATAACGTAGAGATAGAGTTAGTAAAAGCTAAGTATAACGCATACTTACAAGAAAAAGCTAACGTAATGACTAACCTTAACAACTTGATACGTGATAATGGTAGACTAACAACTGAAGACAAAACTGCTATTCGTGGTATCATAGACTACATGGGTGAGTTGTACGTTACAGACCTAACTACTGACAACAAAGGTATGCTTGTACCATCCGCTACTGCTATGGCAAACGCAGAGAAATATATAGAATCCATAAACAAATATCTTATCGGTGCTACAAAAGATAAAGGTAAGACAGTACAAACTTTCTACGAAGGTACTAACAAAGCTAAAGGTCAAGATGTAGTCGCACAACTAGACAGCCTACGTAGTCGCCTGCTTAACGATGACAGTACTAAGTTCCTATTACAAGAAGAAGTACGTAGGGTTATGCTTTCAGACTATCTAAACCGTGAGTCAGACCTATATGCCAAGCGTTCGATAGCAACTGGCTACACCCCCGTGATGAGAGAAGGTCGATTCCAAATACGTATACAAGCTAAAGTTAATGGTAAGGTTGTACAGTTACATGAACGACATCAAGACTTACTTGTATACAAACAAGTAGATAAAGCTAGTGATGCTGAGCGTCTTGCAGGTACGTTCAACGAAGACATGGGTAAAGTTACTAGCTTTAAAGCGCTAGTAAAAGATACAAACACAGGTGACTTTACTACGCAATCAGTCACACTAGAAGCTGTGTCTGAAGCTGTGCTTGACAGTGTATCTGGCCCACCTGAGCTTAACCTAAATGATTTTGTACGTGGTATACAGTTCTTTGATATTAACCTATCGCCTACCAAGATGGAGCGAGTTGTTACAGGCCTTACTAGACAGAACGCAAGCGCACGACAACGTCTTGAGCGTAGCTTTACCCCCGGGGGTGACCTTGATGGTGTACTCTCAGTGTCACAACACATAGATAAACGTGCCGCTACTATAGCTAAGACACAGTTACGCCCTGCAATGACTAACCTAATGAACCTAAACCTACGTGAATCCAGAGAGAAGTGGCGTATGGATGGTAGCGAAACTAAACAAAGATTAGCTAACTTAAAAGCTATGAAGGAAGATATGTCGCTATCACAAGCAGTACGCACTGACGCTTCTTATCAATACGCAGAGCTGGATAGTATGGTAAAGAACACTCAACGCGGTGGTACAAACTATGGTAACGAGTACCACGCGGAAGCGGCTAGAGGTATTGACTTCCTTAATAACAATCGTGACGTATCTATGTCGGACTTTGAAGCCAGTAAGATGGCGGCAGGCGTTCGCTCATTCGCAAGTTTGTTTCAGCTAGGGGGTTCTATTGCTACAGGTACGCTAAACTTTATAGGTGTTTATGTGAACGGACTACCTTATCTATCTAGCCACAACAGTAAGACAGGGTTTGGCGGAGGATTTGGCTTTGCATCTATAGGTTCTATCAACAAAGCTATGGCTGACGTTGGTGTTAGGGGACTAGCAGGAGATCAACTACAAAGATTTGGCGCTAAGAATACAGGGTTAAACTTTGACAGGGCTGAGTTCTATGATGGCGTAGCCAAAAGCAAAACACTACAGGCAGAACATAACCTAACTGAACTAGAAGCTAAGTTCTTAGCACAAGAGATACGTGAAGGTGTGATGATACCTGCACAGAGTAACGCCATGATGGGTCTATCACGGGGCAACATGAGTAAAGCATGGATGCAAAAATTTGTAGACGCTTTCATGTATCCGTTTAACGCAACTGAACGCGGTGCGCGAAGAGGCTTTGGCCTTGCGGCGTATAGACTAGAGTTTGCGCGACTAAAATCAGTAGGTAAATCAGATGCAGAAGCAAACGCAGGAGCTACTAAGTTTTCTGTTGAAGCTATAAACAATACTATGGGTGAGTACTCTGTTCTTAACAGACCAGATGCTTTCCGTAATGGTTGGATGTCTTTTGTCTATATGTATAAGGTGTATCCAGTTACATCCATACAGATGTTTGCTAACCTGTCACGCAATGGTAAGTTAGGTATGCTAACTAGCCTTATAGTTATGTCAGGTATGTCAGGTATACCACTAGCAGAAGACTTAGAAGACTTGATAGATACTTTAGGTCAAGCACTTGGGTTTAAATCAGGTAGCGTAAGGTTCGAAGCGGCTAAACTTCTTGAGGATTTATACCCCGGATCGTCTAAGTTCTTACTTACTGGTGCGCTCAATCAGGTAATGCCTATAGATATTGGTGGTCGTGTGTCTCTAGGCAACGTAATCCCTGGGACAGGTTTCTTTTTATCAGGTTCAGATAAATACAGAGAAATCAAAGACATATTCGGCCCCGCCTATGGTTTCCTTGAGCAGTCAGGTGAGTTTGCATACCTAGCCGCATCTGCTCCGTTTTCCTCTACAGTAACCACAGGTGATGCACTTCGCAAAGCCCCCTCTACTACACTAAGAAATTTTGCTGACGCATTTGCTTACTTAAAGAATGGTACTGTCGTAGACAAACGTGGCTATACTGTGACGGAAGACATGGGTAGTATGTTACTTCTAGGTAGGCTGTTAGGTTTCTACCCTAAAGAAGCCGCTGACCAGTACGGAGCGATCAAGTACGCTAAACGAGTTACTGATTATCAACGTAGTGTAACCACGGAGTTCAAGCAGGCATGGCTTAAAGGTAATAAAAGCCAGAGAAGAAGCATAGAGAAAAGCGTTAAAGAGTGGAACAAGACAGCCAAAGGTACGCCTATGGAGATTAGAAACTTCCGTAAGAACGTACGCAAAGCAGAAAAAGAGGCACGCAAGACTGCCGCCCAACGTACCCTCAGAAGTTCTCCGCTTGCCGCACGTAAAGACTTGGACAAGTTCTTTGAAGCTATGGTTGCAGACTAAGGTACTATCTGTAACTGACCTAATGTTAAGTCTTCATACGCTATCTCAGCTTCGTCTAGTAAACCTACCATCCTTGGGTGTCTTAGGTTTATACCTATCACATAAGTCTGTGGTATCTTAATAGGTGTGTCTCTACCTAGCGAAGCTCTCATACCAGATGGTGTAGCGTCAGCGAGTTCTTGTTTAAGTATATCTGTTATACCTTTGTAATCCCCACCTCTAGTAGACAACCACTTACGGAAGTGAGCGCGGTCTAACATCAGTGTCCCACTGTCGAATGGGTCTGATGATACCTTCCTATGTACATCTACTCTAGCTCTAATACCATTACGTGGTACTCGTTCATAATCAACCATAGGTATCTTACCTGTGTGCATGACCCTAACAGTATCACCTGCAAACTCGTTGAGGTACTCTGATATAAGATCAAACGCATCAATCTGGTTTTCTGATACTGTTCTACGTAGAGTACTGATCTGATTAAGCGCCCACTTAACACAAGGTTCTGACTTGAAAGCTAGTAGCCCCCACCCTTGAGCCAAGTTAATGGCTAAGTCAGCAAGAATAATAACCTGTTCCCAGTATCGTTCTTCACCTGTAAACTTAACACCATACTTAGAATGGAAGTTGTTGGTGGCCTCAGCTATCATAGCACGCAACCCTTCTGGCCCAATTTCCATTAACTTCTGTACGAATATATCTCCTGCCCCACCATAGTTTGTAGACATAAGATCAAAGAGTTTCTTACCTATGTTAGAACTATCTGTGAATAACTTGCTAGGTGTAACAGTAAGCTCAAGTAGTCTAGCCATCTGTGCGTCAGTGTCTAACCCTGATGCAACCATCTTAGAACTAAGCGGTCTGTTAGTAGAGACTATGCAGAACGTAGCCCATGTCTTAGCCTCACGTTCTTCTGCGTTCCTATTAAGCCTAGCTTTATCTCTACCTTGGCTGACCCAATATAAGAAATCACCTACGTCTTTATCGGACATCATCGTAACTTCGTCTATAGTTATAGGTAGGTTAGCGTACAAACCAAACCTGCTAAACAGTGTGTTCTGCGTGTACTTAGCTTGGAAGTGTAGCTTATCTGGATTACCCCATACTGATTGAGCCATTAACTGTGCTAAAGATTTACCGCCGCCTGTCTTACCGAACAGGGATACAGTCATACCTTTAAGGCCAGTGAACTCAAGTAGCGGTGAGGCTAGACTTATACCTATAGAGAACATGTGAGCATCTAGGTCAGCACGTTGTAGTAAACCTGTCATACCTTTCCATGTGTCTAGGTCTCCCGACACACCAAACATATCACTACCTATACGAGAAGAAGCAGACGCTAGTTTTATAGATTCTTTTTCTATAGTACTATCAGGCTTACGCCTGTATAAAGTATCACCTAAGACAAATAGTTTGTGGTCTTCTTTCCAACCCATTGAAGCGTAAAGGTTAGTCATAGTTCTGAACTTACGCAATTCATTCATGTATGAACGTAACATATACTGAAAGTACTCCGTTTGTTTTTTAGTTATTAACACAATACCTTGGTCAGCTACTATACTAACAAAGTATTGGTACGTACCATCTGCTAGGTAAGCCTGTCTTAGTATTAAGTCTTGCCAACCTACATGTGGTCTGTTCCATTTAAACCTACATACCTCGTAGCCCAGTGATTCATCTCGGCCATAGCTTACAGGGTATATATCAAAGTCACATACATCTATATCAGTATCGTCCAAGGTAATCTTTATACCGCTTTGCGCTCTCTTGAATGGCTTAGGTATGTTGATCTCAGTTATCACATCTTCGGGTGCATCTGCCGATGTATCTACCTCTTCAAACTGCGCACCTAGTCTGGTAGGGCTTCCGATCTTACCGCTAAACGGACACCCCTTACACCCCCCTGGCCTTTCGCTGTCAAACTTAGCACAAGTTGTTGGCCCATCTACAGCCTGTCGCCAGTTGCGCAACTTACGCAGTGTCTCAGCTTCATCATAACTAGGATGGTTCTTACTCCACTCCTTAGCTGTCTCTTCTGGGTCTACACAAAACGCCGCCACGCCTATAAGGTTATACCACATAGGTTCTTGCACTTGGTCTTGGTTATCCACAGCCCAAGCAATCTGCTGACATTTAGTCTTGACTACACTGGCTACTGATGGTGGGTACTCTTGTTCTACGGCCAAGTTAGCTAACAAAGAACTACCTTGAACAGCTTTCTTTAGACCTACAGGCGGTGCTACTATGTAATCTTTAAAGCACTCTGCCATTTGTTCTGGTGTTACAGGGGGCTTGTCTACCAATAGCTTTACTTGGTTGCCACCTTTGGGGTTATGTGTACCTACTGCTCGTAGTACTCTTGCACTATCGGCAGGGACAGACATATCCTGTTTAAAATTATTCTCATAAACACAACGCTTCATAGCATCAGCAAGAGGTTGCCACTCGGTTGGCTCTAGTTCTCTCGTGAGTACCCAGTATACATGAAGCCCATTACCTGATGATACCACCATAGGCTTGGGTAGCCCTGTGTCTTTTATAAATTTTAGTAGGGCTTGTAGCCCCTCTTTCTGCGATGGATAATCTTTACCTTCACCGCAATCTACGTCCATATACAACGCCTTGGTCGTACGTACGTTAGATTGTTTCCTACTTTCTTTCGTTACAAACGCTGACGTAGCGTAGTAAACATTTCTTTTTCTCTTATCTAAACTGATAAGTGCCTGCTCAAGTTCTCCAACGGAGTTGTAAAAGGCTTGTCTCAGGTAATCTTTTTCACCCTGACGTTCTACAACTATTGTGCAGTATATACCCTCCGTTGGCAAAACTCGCTGAAGAAAACTCAACGTGTCCATGTGTTACTGCCTTTTATGTGGGGGGTAAATACCCCCCTTGTTTTTCTATACTACTCCTGAGTTTCTAAAATCTCAAGTAAAGTTTCGTATCTGGATAGCGCGCTCATACTTCTTGAACTCTCGGTAGGCCATTGGCCTTCCTTAACAAGAGATATTAGTTGTCGCAATATCCGTTTCGCTTTAGCTTCATTGTTATCACGGATGGGCTTACCTCTAACCCACCCATAATAAGTCATCCGCGACACACCCATAAGCTGTGACATATGTTTAACACTAAGGAGCATATGCTCCCTAAGTGCTTCAACCTTTTCAAAGTCTAATGGTTTCTTAGTCATCTGCACCAAGGTCTCCTAGTAAATCGTCAATCTCACTGGCAAGATTACCTACGTCCGCATCGACAACCTTCGCAGCTTTAGGTTCTTCTTCTCTGGCTGCAGGGGCTTCAATCTTCGCAGCCTGAGTTTGTCCAGAACCAAAGCCGTGTGTTGTCTTAGCCTCTTTGCCAGCGGGGTCTGGTGTAGCTTTTACCAGAACAGGTTTAGGGTTCTTTGTCTCCGTAATTACCGGGGGAATAGCAGGTAACACTTCGCCTGTTATCTCTTTAACTTGCTCAGAACCAAACACATTTTCTAATGCTGACTGTGTAGTCTCATCAATGAAGCCGCCAAAGCCAAACAATAACTTAGGGAATGACGCATCAGTATCAAAGGATACTACTGTCTTAACTATCTCTGGTGGAATACCGCGTGTCGATAGTTCTTTCTGGTATGCGTTGAGACCTTTTAGTGCGGCAGGTGTTACTTGTAGTAGGTAGACCTTACCTGTAGGATCATCAGCCGCAACTACAGCAAGACGTTTCTGGTCGGCACATGCCTTAAGTTGTTGACCATTGTTCCCAGTTTTAGAACCCCATGCGTTCCACTGACACGCCGCACATACATCGTTCTGTGGCGTTTCACTGTCAGGGTGAGGGCTTGTGCCATCTAAGGAATAACAATCAGGTGCGCTAGCTTCCGCATCTTTGTCCCACGCTTTAGCGTAGTAAGTTTTAGATAGCTTAGGGTTAGCACCCACAATAACTACTGGTAACTTAGTAGTATCTAAGACTGTCTCTGTGCCGTCTTCTACTATGCGGAAGCGACTACCTTTAATAGATATTTTAGCGAAGCCACTACCTTCACCACTTGTAATGCCACCTGTTAGTGACTGTGCTAAAGAGGAAGGTTGCCCTACTTTACCTGCTAGGTGTGCAGGGATTTGGATATTTGTTGGTACTAGGTTGCTCATTTTACTCTCCTTTGAGTACTGGTTTACGAATGTTTATGTCTAGCTTAGTGCCGTAGTTGACACCTGCAGGGACAGATTTGTTTGCTTCAATGTATCCACGTACAGCCATCTTGCTTACACGTTTCTCAAGCATGTCATACGCATCATTATCGCGTATAAAATTTAGCACTGAATCCCAATCAGCTACAGCCGCAAAGTCTGTAGTGGTTAAGAAAGCAGTACCACTGTCTGTTTTGAATGACGTTACGCCATCCTCATCAGCCTTAACTTTTAACCAAGCCTCTAGCTTAGTCATCTTTTCTTTATATACCTTGGCTTCTGCCTTGGCGGCGGCCTCTATAGCCTCCTTTTTTAAGCGCAACTTCATGTATGCACCTATAACTTCTTCTACTGTAGCCATGTGTTACTCCATCTCCTTCTGGATTAAATCTAATAGTAAGCCTTGTAGCTTCTGTTTATTAGCAAGTCGCTCGTACATAATATGTTCTATCTGCGTAGCCTCTATATGTACCACATTAGATGTGTGCTTCTTGCCAATCCTCTCGATACGACCATTGGCTTGGACGTACTGTTCGTTACTGGTAACTGGCCCATACCAAACAACAGTAGATGCTGATGTTAGGGTCAAACCATGTGCCATTGTAGCAGGGTGCGCTATCAAAACCCTTGGGTCTCTAGCGTTCTGAAAGTCTTGAAATATAATGTTGCGTTTAGATGCAGGTACTTGTCCGTTAACTACAGCTACACTCCACGTCTTACTTAGCTCTCGCTCTAGCATATGTAATGTACCTGTAAGTGGCACAAATACTATGACCTTCTGCCCTGCTTCTTGTATAACTTCTTTGACAGCGTTTACCCTAGGCTGACAGTCTAGTTCTACGTTCTGTCCGTCGTCACTATAGGCAACACCACATGCTATCTGAACAAGTTTCTGTAACTTAACCGCTTCGTTGACAGCAGTTATAGTACCCTCGACAGCCGCTTCTGTAACCAGATGGCGCATCATAGTTTGGTAATGCTTAGTCTGTTCGGGGGTCATAGGTACAGCCCTAGTCTGGCGCACTGTATCAGGTAGATCAAAGCACTCGTCTCTAGTATATCTGACAGCAGGTTGTAGTGTATGCTTAACAATATCCATACTGTTCTGCCTCGGCACATACTTATACTGGCCTATCTTCATCATCACCTGTTCTCTAAAACCTGTGTAGGTCTTACTAACATTTTGATTACCTACTAGAGTAGCTAAAGCCCAAGCATCTGTAGGGTCATTAGGTGTAGGTGTACCTGTCATAAGCCATAAGCGCATGTGTTCGTGTTGCTTCAACCACTTGCGGAATATCTTAAACCTACTGGTAGATGGGTTACGTAGCACTGCCGCCTCATCTATAATAACAAGGTCGAACATATCCTTTATGTCATCACGTATAATATTAAATCCATCGTGATTAATGATATAGAAGTCAGCCTCGGTGTTTAGTAATTTCTTACGCCTTGCCGCAGTACCATGTAGCACAACGTGTTTGCGGTGTATAAGCCCTGTAAAAACCCCGTCACCCCAGACACGCTCAAGTGTAGATAGAGGTGAGAGTATAAGTACTTTCTTTACCGCACCCACTGATATTAAATAGTCAGCCGCCCATAGTGCGCTCTGTGTCTTACCAGTACCTATCTCGTTAAGTACTAACGCCCTTGTGTTCATGGTAAGAAACGCAGAAGTCATACGTTGGTGGTCATACGGCGTGAACTGTCCTACCCAATCATAATAATGTAGTATAGGTGAAGGTGCTTTTATACCAAGCTCGCGTAACATACCCACTTCTTTAATCCTATGCGGCGCTACAACGTAATCAACACCATTCTTAACCCATGCTTTAGCAGTAGGTACAGTAGCCAGTACACGTTGTGGGTTATTAAGTTTTAATACTATCGCCTTTGATTTCTCTATTACATACACGGATGTATTCCCTCACCATCTCTATTGTCTCATCATCACAAGCAACAAAACATTTGCCGCCTGCATCTTCTATGTTTGCCATCGCTCGCTCTTGTAAACGTGTAGGTTTCTTTGTCCTATCTGATTTACACTCAACGCCAAGGAATAAACCCCTAACTATAGCAACCCTATCTGGTATCCCTGCCGCGCCAAATGGCCCTGCTTGTGGGCTATAGTACCAGATACCTTCTTCCTTAAACATCTTGTCTAATTTTTTCTTGATACGCCCTTCGGGTGTAGTAGCCATGTGTACTCCTATCTGTAAAGTATGTCAAGTTTAGTTATGAATATTCGCAAAAGTTTTTACAAGGACACCAGTTGCATAGCCCACTAGGTTTGGCAGGCCAGTTGTCTGTTTCAAGCGACTTCTCTATACGAACTACCTTATTCATAAGACGCGCCCATAGTTCTGGTTCGTTGTCTCTGGTATACGTTTCGTGATCCATTGATAAATCTTTTAGCCATACGAAAGCAGTACGCACTCGCTTAACTTCTGGGTAATGTTTAAATACCTGTAGTGCAAACAACTCTAGCTGAGAGAAGTCTGGCCTACGTTTGCCTGTCTTCCAATCAAACATTATAGCCTCATCCCCCCGAATGACTAAGACATCTACGATAGACCGCATCCATGCGTCTTTAGAGAACCAACTAGTAGGTTCTAAAGCTACGTTAAGTGTAAGCTGTTGCTCTACTAACAACTCACCCCCGATTGCTAGCTTAACAATAGACTGACATAACGGATCATAACGAGCAACCTCTTGTGGTAACTCAGTCGCCTTGGCTAGTCGGTCTTCAAGGAACTTATGCACACGCTCACCCCATATGGTAGCCTCACCCCCCTGATCTTTGACTTCTTTAAGTACACGTTGGTGGTAGTATCTCTTGGGGCAATTCTCATACATCTTAATTGCTGAGAAAGAGTGTGATAGTTTGGTCATTTAGCGTCTCCGTAGTTAGCACCTATATCCGCTTCGCAAGCAACAGGTAGATCAGCCGCCCATTGAGGCGGTGTAGACATTACTTCTACCATAAAATCCCTAGCTTCCTCAGCCTTATCTTCATCTACTATACACACTACTTCATCGTGTACTTGTAGAGCTACATGGTATCGTTGTCCTATCGCTACCATCTGTTCAGCTACAACTATACGAGCAACAGCTTGTGTTATGTTCTCTACAACTTTACCACCATAAATCTTAGTCCACTTGGTAGTATCCATGTGTCTATTCTTATATGATCTGGCGTTGTTTATATACTCATGTCCGTCTTCACCTCTGCGTAGTGCAGGGTATCTTATATAAAATCCATTGGGCATACGGATACCTTGTTCATCATAGCTAAGTATATTACATAGCTGTCCAGAACCTCCCGATGATAACGCTTTTAGTACATGGTTACTCCTGTTCCACAGCGATACTATCTTATGGTTCTTGTTCCTGTACAAATCCACAACACGTTTAGCTTCCCCTGTTTCTACTACTACAGACGGATACCCTGACTTGAGTGACGCTTGGAACTTATCAGCTCCCATACCATAACCTAACCCAAGTATAGCTGTCTTACCAACGTGACGCTCTAGCTTGTTGGCTTTTGTTACTGGCTTGCCATACACATCGGACGCAAACTCAGAGTATACATCATTACCTGACGCAAAAGATTTAAGTAAGTCTTTCTGGTCTGCTAAGTACGCTACCATACGAGCCTCGATCTGCGACGAATCACATGCCACAACAAGTTGTCCTTTGGGTGCAGTCAATGCCGCCCTTAGCTTGCCGTTACGCGGTAGGTTCTGTAGGTTTACCTTATCACCTCCACTAAACCTACCAGTATGCGCTCCATAATAGTTAAGCATTATAGGTAGTCGCCCTCGTTCAGCTATACCCATGAAAGATATAGTCCTACTCTCTTCTATGGTAGACTTAACACCTAGCCTTGCTTCTACAACCGCCCTTACTGATGGCTTCGGATGATCTAGTAACTCTTTAAACCCTTGATCCGTCTTAGCAAAAGCAAACGCCTCTTTACCTGTAGTAGGGCTTACTTTCATAGGTGGTGTAACACCTAGTGCTTTCAATAGACTAGCGAACTTAGGGTTAGACATAAGTATATCTTTAGCTTTAGCCTCTCCACCTAACTTGTCTAGTAGTGCAGTCTTCTGGTCTTGAATAAGCTGTAGATGTTCCACCAACACGTTGTTGTCTAGTCTTATAGTAGGTTCAGTATACATTCGTAAGGTCTGGTCTATCACCATCAACTCACTACTAGGGAAACCTTTAGCTAACTTCTTAAATAGTTTGTATGTTAGCTCTACATCTTGGACGCAGTAATCTGCATAGCGGTTCATATCCTCAGCAGTAAAGTCCTCACGCCTTTTACCCATAGCATTTATAACTTCATCGCCCTTCTGACCTAGGCCGTAATGATCTGACAACACCTTGAGCGAACCTCCTACTGTCATCTGATGCTTGGGGCGTGCCATAGACAACGTGTCTAGCCACAGTTTAGGTTGGATATTAAAGTGCCACCCCAGTATAGCACCATCAAACGCTGTGTTGTGTGCTAGTATAGCTTTGTTACTATAGTCTATTGATCGTAAGAACCTGCTAGGATTATCTCCGCTATACCAATCGGTATCATGGCCGTTTACTTTAACGCCTACACCTATAACTTCAAACCTTGGGTCTCTTATGTACGCTTCAGTCGTCATCTTTCTTAGGCTGTAGTCTTTGTCGTAGTACGTCTCGAAATCCAACGTCACTATGTCCATCATCTTCATCTCTCCAAGGTGTTTCTACTAATGTTACAGTAGATTTATCGGACTGAGCATAATATATGCCCAGTTCCTTTTTTAATTTGGTAAGTATCTTCCTATTTTTTGGCCGCAATCTCACCACCACATGCCATATAGCCTGCACCATCTATAAAGTTGTCTAGGTTAGCAGGATTAGATTTGATGCGTGCTATTTTTAATAGGTTCATCATCACCGCTACATCAGTAGGTTCTATTAGCCACCCAAGATGTATGCTCCAGTAGTCAGCTATAAGCGTAAAGTTTTTCTCCATGTCACCATGTTGAGAAGCCCTGTCTTTAGTTACATACTCTTTAGCTTTGTCTAGTATGTCACCACGCTTCATAGGTTTAGGTGCTTCAAGTATTTCTTTAGGCGTACCTGTCCTACCCATTAGAGACGTAACGTATGTAATGTGCGCTCCACAAGCCTTAGCTATCTGCCTGTTTGTAGCTGTTGGATTAGCTAACTTATACTTCCAGATTTTATCTGCTTTTAATTTCTTCTTCATGTGTTACTTCCTTATGATTATAGTTTATTTTTTCTGGTGTAGGCGGAGACACTACCTCCCTTAGCTCCGCCCTCTTTGCTGTTACCTACATTCTTCATAGGTCTTTGTCTCGCACGCAGTGCAGAGTTATCTGCCATGTCTTTCTTTATTTGTTTTTCCCACTTTATTCGGTAGTTGTCTTCGGCTTCTTCACGCTTCATTAGTAAACTCTTCGCCAAACACTCCGTATAACTTACGTAGGTCAAGACTATGGTTGTTAAGTATAGTATCCATGTGTGATAGTACCTCCTTTGCATCACAAGTATTACTACCTCCATAATAGTAATAACCTCTATCCCTAATAGCACCTTGAACAAACAGCCTTAGTAACTCAGTAGGATGTTCGTTATTCTTAATACATTTGTAAAGTATGTCAAGTTGATCGTCTGTATTAAACCTTAGTATATCAAAGTCTACTCTGTTGTGGGTAGTTTTGGTAGCGTACTCCTCCTTTATAAGTTTATCTAACGCACCAATCTTACCGCGTACTCTAACAGCACGCTTCCACTTACGTATTGCATTGTGCCACAGTCTACGCTTCTCTAACACTAGCGTTTCTTCTATGTCAGGTAAGGGGTTGATAGGTATACCTGTCTCTATGTTAAACTGTAAACCGCTAAAGAACTCTTCACTCTCAGATGTTATGTACTTCTGATGTGTTTCCCACATAGATGTCCAGTGGTGTTGGTTCTCGAACTCAGAGTGATGGTAGTAAAAAGGCATAGGTACTACCTTCCACCTACCAGTAGACTTTCTATACCATCTAAAAGGTACAACCCTTTCCATACCTATAGCTAAAGTATTGGCTACTAGTCTAGCGTTCTCCTTTGTTATAACAAATGTCAACACGTTGTCAGGTGTTAGCGTACATACATCTACGCCATCGTGAGCCATTCTAAAAACAAACGTGCCATCATCCGACTTAAACAATCGCATGAAAGTCCTTATGGGTTTACCCTTCTCAGGTTTACGACATTTAGCAAACAACTCAGCAGTGCTAAGGTAATCTTTTATCATAGGTTCATAATCATTTGTCATATTATTTCACCAACTTAGCCATAGTTACAGACGCAGTTAGACTTTTAGTATCTAAATCTTCGACTATCTTAGCAGACTTACGCTCTACTATCTCCTTATGTCGAAGCTGTTTCTCAGGGGGTATCAAGTCCCATAGTGCAGGCCATGCTTTAAGTGCAGGGGCTAGTGTAGAATACATACCAACTACTTGCATCACACCATCTACAAAATCCTTGCAGTTTTTCTCTGCTATATACACTCGTTTACCCCACGCTAAGTACTCGTCCCATATAGGTGTGTCCTTGTGGTACTTGGCATTAAGATAACAGCCACGCCAGTTGAGTTGAACCCCTTCAATCTTTATATCTACAGGAAACCTAAGCCCTGATACTGAAAACTTTGGGGTACACCAAAAGCCAGAGGTAATAAGACCATTATCATCTCCGAAGCCCATGTCTATTACTTTATCACCCTCGCCTGTAAAGCCATCGAAAGTTAGCTCATGTTTCTGATCAAAGAAGTATAGAGGTAACGCCTCCATCTTAGTCCTTATATCCTCTGAGAAAATCTGCTTGTATAATCTGAAGCCAAAGTCATCAGGTAAAGACCTCGCCTTCTCTATACTATTTTTATGTAATGCTCTCGCATTTTTTTCTATGTCTGCTACAAGCTCCATACTAAATCGTACTGTTGCCATGTTTACTCTCCTTTAATGTTGCGAATTTCTATTTCGCCTTGGTTATACACACGTATCTCTACCTCTTTGTTTGCTACATCAGTCAACACGTTGAGATAAAAGTCGCTTAGTTGCTTGGCTTCCCTACATTCTTTGTCAGTTAGCCAAGTATAGATTGAGACAGCGGCTATGATAGCCACCATCAATAGTTGTTCTGTACTCACATCATCACCACTTCACCAAAGGGTGCTTCTGTTTCATCAGTTGATACCCATAGTATAGGGTACTCAGGTTGATCGCCGAAGTCGTAACAACATAAGTCGGTAAGAACTACAGCCGCAATAGGATCAACATCGTTGTCAGTTAGGAACGGCCATAACTTATCGAAGCTAGTACCGCCGCCGCCATGAGCCTTGATGTCAAGTTCATCGTTAGGTTCATACACATCGTAGTGTGATACCTCGGTGTCGAAGTATATAACGTGTAGCTTGGTTGGTATTAGATCGCGGTGTACCTTGGTAATCTCTGCCGCAAACTGGGCTATATCCTCATCAGTTATAGAGCCAGAGCAATCTATAAAGAAAGCAACCTCGCCTAACATCTCACCAGTCCTAGATGGTAGATACATACCTTGAGTTATGAAACGACGATTAGGTCTAGCAAAAGTACGTTCGTCAGCCTTACATCGTTGTAAGAAAGTATCTAGTACGTTTTCCCAAGGTACTTTGGGATTGAGTATGTTAGTAACAAGACGTTCTAAACCGCCACTCAATTTGCCTGCCATCTTAGCAGACTGTGCCGCTTGAGCTACCTTGATACGCCACTCGGCCTCATCTTGCTCTTGTTCAGCACTCTCACCCTCAGCCTCGCCAATATCCATACCGATACCGCCGTTAATATCCATACCTACAACAATGTTATCGTCACCTGTTGTATTTCCAGACCCACGTTTAGGTTGTGACAACAGGTTGTACACTCCGTCAGTAGTACCGCCGCCCTCTTCGAACATCTTCTTGTCGAGCAGGCCGCCCTCTATGAAGTCACCTATGCCATCATCGACAAGCATCTGATTGATAATGATGTCACCTGCTACATTCCATAGCTTAGGGTCACGACCTGATAGCCGCCATATATGACCGAGCATTGGATGAAAACATTCGTGAGCCATAAGAAACACAATGTTACCATCGGTAAGCCCATCAACAAAGTCAGGGTTGTATCGTATTAGTTTGCCGTTGGTACAAGCAGTTGGTATAGTGTCATCAATAACACTTGGCATACCTAAAGCTATAGCACCGAAGAACGGATGTTCTAGTACCAAGGCAGTCTTAGCCTTGGATAGTCGTTTCATTATATCCATTTTGTTACTCCTCGTAATGGATTGTTATTGTGAAGTGAAACCTCTTGGGCTTCACTCCTTTCTCTCTAAGTATACTCTCAACTACTTCTTGAATGTATACTTTGTCAGCTTCTCTGGACATTGTTAGAACCTCTAACTCTTTATGTCCTGCTTTGAACCATCTAGGTATCATGCGGCTTTACCCATGAAAGCACCCATCTTAGACATGATGTCACTAGCATCTGCGGCAGTGTCACGGCGTAAGTCAGGGTCATTACGCAAAGCATCAGGATGGAAACCTGACAACTTACCCTCAACTTGTTGACGCATATTCTCAAGGTCAGGGTCATCAGCAAAGTTAAGACGTGGTAAGATACTACACAACTCGTTGATATGTTCTATGGTAGTATTCTTGAACGTAGCAGTAGGGTCAGCTAGCTTATCAGCTAGATGTTTTACCCTGTCGTATAAGCGTTGCCATACCTCGGTCATAGCTTGTTCTGCGGCACGCTTGGTAGTAGCTTGTATCTCAGCACGTAGTACAGCCTCCTCTTCATCACTGATACCTGCACAACGAAAGTCATCAGATGCTACGTTGGTAATAGCCATAGCCATACTGAACTTGTCTCGTATGCTGTCAGGGTCAGCGTAATCGTCGGGGTTGTAGGACTTACCTAGTAACGTCTGAGCATTAGCAACAAGTTGTGGGTACTCTGGACAGAACCTATCCACTAGCATCTCGAACTCGGACTTCTGCTTACGAAAGTCAGTCATAAACTCTAGGTAGTTAGCACTAGGTAACATTTGTATACCCTTGACACCCCAAGGTAGGGTGTTGGTATAGAACTTAGTACGTATCAGGGTAGCTTTCTGCTTGATGTCTTTGAGTAGGTCACAAGTAGGTAGTAATGATTTGTGATACCTACCAGAACCATCAACAGCTCCCTTGGCAATAGTAGTTTCCAGACTGATCTTCTTGTCTAGTTTGTTAAAGGATGGAACAGATATGCTTAGTTGAGCAAGCAACGCTTTGTCTGTTAGCTTCATAGTAATCTCCACTTGGTTGGTTAAAATAATACGTCTTGGTTATCTACAGCCCAGTTAGTAAATGCGTCTGATGTACATAGATCAGGGTCACGACGAACAGCGGTACTCATAGAAAGTACACCGAACTCTGGCGGCATACGTTTGATATAGGTACATAGCTTGGGCATATTCTTGATACTGGCACGCTCTGCCAATGCACCAGACAAAGCATACAATGTAGCAGGGTCAGTAGGTACATCTGATGTATCAGGACTGAGTAGTATAGCATCAGGGTTAGGTAGCTTACGATAGATACGCATAAAGCCAACGAACTCTGCCGCCGCACCCTCACCGATAGCACCCTTGAAACACTCGAACTCTGCCTCAGGTCGTACAACACCTAGTACATCACCAACTCCTGCTACCCATGATCTTGGGGTAGGATTAGCACCATCACGTTGAGGGTCATAATCATGCAGTAGGTTAGGACGAAAACCGATGAACGCTATAACCTCGGTCTTAACGCTGTTGTCTATAGCCCATGAACGCCAGTCATCTAGGTGAGTGTCTAACTCTAGCTCAGTCTCACGATTAGCAAGATGTCCTAGAACCTTGGAAGCACCTGCTCTGTCTGTCGATCTGTTACCAGTAGATACAATATGCCAACCATCTGCCATCTTAACGCCATGTAACTCACGTTCTTCTGATATGTTTGCCATGACTTTCTGTATGTCTTTGTCGGCTTGGTTACGATCATCGAAGCAAACTATACCACCTCTACCATCGTCCCATACTGAACCAACAGCAGGAAACCAATCAGGTATCTTGTAATAGAGTTGAGGTTGATCAATCATAGGGATACCGAAATCCTCTACTGGCATTGTAGGTAAGTGACGTTGGATGTAGTGAACGCCAAGCTCTTTAGCAACTTGTTGTACGATCTGTGTCTTACCACCTCCAGGCGCTCCAGTTATGACTACAGGTCGTAGTATCTTGTGCATATCTTTAAGCGTTTCCTTCATAAGTGTTGCTCTCATATCATTTATCTCCTGCTATATATGAGTGATGGTCTGGGGCAAAAGTTACCACAGCCTTGGGATAGTTATGCGCTGAGTTGTTACGCAACGCTTTGGCTTCCATCTTATTATGGAAGTACAGAGGCTTACCCTTATCGTCGGTAAGCAAGTCACCATTCGGATATTTACGAACAGCAAATAGTTGTAGTGCCATGCACTCTCTCCTTTGTTTGGTTTGTCTCATCAGTACAGCAGTAACCAACTACTGTAGACAGGGCATGACACCCTGTTTCGACTAGCGAAAAGCACCTAGATGTAAACCTAGTAAGTTGTTGTAACCATTGATGAATAGGTAATTCATACGATCAGAGGGCAACCATTTAAGCTCACCATCAAGAGGGTTAGCCTGTCTCATATGCCCTTTGTAAAAGTTATTCATGTAAGTAGACACTCTGGTATCAAGGCTCTCATTACCGAACCAGTGTTGAGCTTTGTAGTCATATAGGAACAACGGCCATTCATCAAATGACCAGACAACGTATTGGTCTTTCTCAGGGTAGTACCTACTGTCTATGGTTTTGTTGTTAGTGATGAATGGAGTTTTAGAACGTACATAAGTTCTACATTCTCTAATACTAACAACATCACGCTTAGTAGTCTCTGGCCTAGTGTTATGTCTCAAACGAGTTACCATCGTGCTACCTCCTCATTTACTGGCCATCTACAGTCAGCACCTAGCCTAGCTATAGTTAAGTTCTTGTAACCATTGGCATACAAATACTTCATACGCTCAGCTGACAAATATGTAATGTTATCAACTAAGGGATTAGCTTGGGTGGAATGTTTACTGGTAGTACGGCTGTACTTGGTCTCGTTACCAAACCAGTGTTGAGCTTGGTAATCATATATATAAAGCGGCCAATGATCGTATGACCAGACAACGTACTGCCGTTTGGAAAAGTAATAATTACCAGTAAGGGAACTACTATGGTTCTTAATAGGTAGTTTATTCTGTACGTAGTATCTGCAATCACTACCAGATACAGTTGTTTGCTTGCTCATCGTGCTACCTCCAGTTCATACTGGATGATAGCTTTAGTGTTACGTCTAACCTCTCGGTTAGCTTGCTTTTTGATGTAAGTATTAGCTGTTGTCTTGTTGCTATGCTTACGTTCACCAAGGTTATACTTAGCTTGGCTTACCCAATAGGTTCTGATGTTAAGTCTCATAAGGTTAGCTCCACTTGTTGATCGTTGTTGTAGTGTAGATGTAAAGTTACATAACCATTACGTTTGAGGTACTCAGTGTCGAGTACTGACATTACACTTCCGTTGTAGCTAGACGTGTTGTCGATAATAACAACATCATGGCCTACCATGTAATCATAAACAGCATCACGCTGTGATAGATACGAACGACGACGAGGTTTCACATTTATAGATTTGTTGAGTTCGAGGTCTTGTAAACTTGACAGTGATGTCCATTGGTTAGTTAGCTTCATAGGGATTTCCTCCGCTTGGTTGAAATTAAAACTTTCGAAAAATCGAGTTTTCTGTATCGCAGATCGGCAAAAAAGTGTCAAGTTTCGCCCCGCCAAGTCAAAGAGTTATGCAACTAGTTAATAGGGGGGATATTTTAGATAAGAGATATGGCAGAATAACTAGCAATTTAACTAGTAGTAAGTATATGATATTATTAGGTTTATTTTCTGTAACCTTACAACTAGTTAGATTAGTTAGAAATAAATAATAATAAGGCCTGCCTAGTGGAGTATATATTATGTCAAGTTATGTATATGGCCATATAATCTCTACAGGGGAAGGGTTATTAAATAAATCTAACTAATCTAACTATTCTAACTAATATAACTGTATACTTTTAGCGAATATGTATGGTTTATAAGGGTTTACGGAGTGTAAGGTGTAAGGTTTTGAGGCAGTAAGAAATCTAACTAGTTTAACTAATCTAACTAGTTGTAAGGTTTGGCTTAACTAGCACTATAACACCCTATCTGCCCCTAATGTGGCTCTTGATGGTCTCGCGCGTGACTCTATAAACCCCCGACGAATGGCGAACATAGTGAGCAACAAAACAATAGACAAAGAAATACCCTGCTAGATTGCTCTAACAGGGTTGATTGGTGTTATTTGTCGATGTATATGATTACACCTTGGAGTATTGCTACTATTGCTACTAAGAATGATGACAACATCATGCCTATATCGTAGAACATGTATGATAGTACTGTTGCGGCTATCATTAGGATTACTAGTAGTGTCATTTTTAATCTGTATAATGTCATTTTGTTATTCCTTGTTTGATTAGTTGAGTAGGGCGACTCGCGCCGCCCTACCTGTTGGTTGATTAGAACTTGAACTTAGGCTTCGCAGATGACTTAGGTCTCTCCGCCTCTACATCTACCTTGGCTATCGACAGTTTGCCGAATTTGTATGCGAAGGCCATTGTCTCTGCGGCTTCTATCATACTCTGCTTGCGAAGTTCGTTTATGAACTGTGCCTGAAAGGCCAATTTTGTGTCGACTGCTTTCTTGTTAAGATCACGATATTCATTATATCGTTTCTTAAGAGCCGCGCTCATTGTGTCCACATCTACTTCATGCCAAGTTAAGTTAGTTTTTGAATTAGCCATGCTAATCTCCTTTAGTTTGGTGCAGTGCCACCTTTCAAAGAACTGTCTGTTGGGTCACTGTCCCTGTCGACAATTATGTTTTCCCATATTAATTTAAAAATGTAAAGTTTCGCTACCTTTGCCCTTGTTTATAAAGAGTTTTATTTTTAAGAGGTAGGGGGGAGGGGGGGTAGTTGGACTGGCAAATTTTCTTGCCCCCCTTAATATAGTAAACCTCTCATAGCACGACCCAAAAAAAGGAAGGTGTAAAGTTTGTATACTTTGTAATTAAATTTGCTTGCCGATTCCGCACAATGCACCTATAGTTGCCACAAAGAGAGGTATCAGAATGGATAACCTACCGTTATTTCATACCAAGTGGTCTGATCGTTTAGCCTTTGATATAGCATTAATGCTTGAAGGCAGCGGTGAAACAGTCGACGAAGTTAAACAGCGCCATAAAGTAAGTGGTCAAGATATATCTGGGTACAAGAATGACCCGGTATTTATGAAGCGTGTAAGCGCATATCGGGACGATATTAAGGAAAAAGGCCTTACTTTTAAGCTAAAAGCGCGTGCTCAAGCAGAAGAATTGCTTACTACTTCGTGGACTTTAATACACAACCCAGACGTATCTGCTGCTGTTAAAGCAGATTTAATTAAGTCTACAGTTAAGTGGGCGGGGTTAGAGACGAAAGCCGATGATGGAGATGCGGGTGCAGCAGGTGGAGTTAAGATAACTATAAACCTAGGCGGCCAAGATAAAACTATGACGGTGGATCATGAAGTAGAAGACGTTGAGGTTTCTAATGTTGGATAAGTTTGACGGAGATTATAAAGGGTTTCCTGCAGCTAGGTTCAATAACGTGACAGACTACAATACATTTAGACTACTGCTTATTCGCGCAGGATATTCATTTAAGACTGCGATTATACCAGCGAAAAAAAATCGTAGAGCTAGGGAGATAATTATAATGTTGCTTCATACTATACCTCCGGGGGTTTCTAATGGCACTTGACATAAGTTACACTCCTCCTGCTACAGGTGAGAAATTTATGAACTCGGAAAAAAAGATGCGGGTGCTTATGGGGCCGGTTGGCTCCGGTAAGTCCGTGACTTGTTCATTTGAAATTATACGGCGCGCTTCTATGCAGAAACCTGACGCTACAGGTAAGCGGCGAACTCGTGCAGCTGTTGTTCGTGAGACTGCCAGGCAGCTACAGGATACAGTCATTAAAACTTTTCTTGACTGGTTTCCCCCTGGGGTGTGCGGACGTTACATGCGTACGACTAAAACTTATTTTTTTGAAGTCGGTGATGTTGAGTGTGAGATAATGTTTCGTGCGCTGGACGATGCAGATGATGTAGCTAACCTTAACTCTTTAGAGCTTTCGTTTGCGTGGTTCAACGAGTGTAGAGATATACACCCTGACATTGTTGATGCGATGTCTAAACGTATTGGGCGTTTTCCTAGCTCTAAAGACGGCGGCCCAACGTGGTATGGTATGTGGGGTGATACAAACCCGCCAACTATGGATACGTGGTGGTACTATCAGATGGAACAGATTGACCCTAAAGATGGAGTAGGTACTAATGATAACGGTTGGGACGTATTTAAACAGCCAAGCGGACGAAGTGCGTTTGCTGAGAACATTGAGAATTTACCTGACGGGTATTATGATACACAGGGGCGTAGTGAAGAATATATCCGTGTATTTATTGATGGTGACTACGGCCTAAGCTCTGCAGGTCAGCCTGTGTATAAGTATTTTAGGCCAGACTACCATATGGGTAAGGGTTCTTTGCGCCCTATTAGTAACGGTGTAAGGCCTATTGTAGTTGGCATGGATTTAGGGTTGACTCCAGCAGCAATTATAGGGCAACAAGACCCCCGTGGACGAGTCCTTGTATATGACGAAGCTGTTAGTTTCGACATGGGCGTGCAAAGATTTGTCCGCACGATACTAAAACCCCTGTTATACGAGCGTTTTTCCGGTATTCCTGTGATTATTGTGGTCGATCCGGCAGGTGTACAGCGTGCGCAGACCGACGAACGTAGCGCTGTGGACATCATAAAAGCAGAAGGATTACGCGTTATTGCCGCTAAAACTAACAATGTTAGTGCAAGACTTAGTTCAGTAGATGATTTTCTTATGCGACAAGTAGATGGCGACAGTGCATTTGTAGTAGACCCTCGTTGTTCACAGCTAAAAGCTGCGATGATGGGCGGGTATAGGTTTCATAAAAAGAATGGGACTATAGATAAAAACAAACATAGCCACGTTGCCGAAGCCTTACAGTACTTTATGCTACATGTAGGCTCTGCATCTGACGGGGACTTACTAGCTAGGCGCAGGGAAATAAAAACTGTGTCAGCAGGAGGATGGACATGACAAGACTTGACACATTATGTTGTGTGTGTTACGCCATAGGCGTGTTACTACACAAGCTCTCCCTCTCAGGCTTGTTTTTATGACTATTTTGCCCCCGCCATCTCCTCATCTCTGGCGGGGGTTTCTTTTACTTGCATGAAAACTTGACTAGATGTATAACTATATACATATTGTAATAAGGAGTACACACAATGCCTAAAGGAAAACCAATGGGTTACGGTAAACCAACCAAAAAAATTAAAACGGGTAAGTAAATATGGCGGGTCTTTCTATGTTACGTGTTGTTAGCAATGACGATATGGTAAAAGCTGAAGAAGCTAAAATCCGTAGTGATATGGAAGACCGACAGAATAGCGAGCTTATACTTGGACTTGCAGCACACGTTAAAGCGTGTTGGAATCCTGCACGTATAGCTAAGAAACCCATAGAAAACATAATGTTACGTGCCCTTAGGCAACGTAACGGTGAGTATGAAGCTGACAAACTTAGTCAGATCAAAGCTCAGGGCGGCTCAGAAGTATACATGATGTTAACAGAAGTTAAGTGTCGTGGAGCAGAGAGTTGGCTCAGAGATATTTTGTTGGACACAGGTTCTCCTCCCTGGGACTTAAACCCTACACCTATCCCTGACCTTGGCCCTGAGCAAGAAGAAAAAATAAAAAACATTTTTGCGCAAAGCGTAATAAAAGTTTTGCAGACATCAGGTCAAGCACCCAGTGAAGAAGAAATGGCAGAGCTTGAAGAAGTTGCTGCACAAGATTTTAGATTTGCCGTACTACAAGAAGCACAAAATCGTGCTGATAAAATGAAATTAAAAATTAACGATCAGTTTGCCCAAGGTGGTTGGGCTGATGCGTTTGATGAATTTATTACTGACATGGTTACCTACCCGTCAGCTTTTATAAAAGGCCCAGTAGTACGACGACAACGTGTTTTAGGTTATAGCCGAGCGTCAGATGGTACTACTATTGTAGAAGGTACTGAACGTTTAGGCCCTGAGTATGAACGTGTTAACCCCTTTAATATATACCCAGAACCTGGTATTACACATATTAATGAAGGGTATATATTTGAACATCACCCTATGAGCCGTAGTCAATTGTCTGATCTTATTGGCGTACCTGGCTATGATGAAGACGCTGTACGAGAAGTTTTAAAAATTGGTAACGGCCAGTCTTGGATCAATGAAGATGTAAAGTTACAAGAAGAAGAGCAGGAACGTAAGTACTATTCTTATGAATCTCCTACAGAAACCTTTGATGCTTTAGAGTTTTGGGGTAAAGTTAGTGGCGAAATGTTACTAGACTGGGGTTTATCAGAGGAAGATATACCCGATCCTGCTAAAGAATACGATGCAAACGTGTGGGTTGTAGGTAATTATGTTATAAAAGCACTACTAAACTACGACCCTTTAGGCGAAAAACCATATGTTAAAACGTCATTTATTAAAGCTCCAGGCGCGTTCTGGGGTAAAGGTATACCGGAAATCATTGAAGACTTACAGAATGTTTGCAATGCAGCAGCACGTTCCCTTGTCAACAATATGGGACTCGCGTCTGGGCCTCAAGTTGAAGTTAACCTTGAGCGTATCCCTCCTAATGAGGACATTACGCAATTACATCCTTGGAAAATTTGGCAGGTAACTAACGATCCTTTAGGTTCTAGCGCTCCAGCTGTAAGGTTTTCACAACCTGATTCTCGTGCTAATGAGTTAATGGGTGTTTACGATAGGTTTAGTAAACTAGCGGACGACCATTCAGGCGTTCCATCCTATGTTACAGGTGATCTTAATGTATCCGGTGCAGGTCGTACTGCTTCTGGATTGTCTATGCTTATGGGTTCAGCCGGTAAAGGTATACGTCAGATTGTTATGTATATAGATAACGATGTTGTCCGTCCTATTGTACAGCGGCAGTTTGTATATAATATGAGATACGACGAAGATGAGTCTATTAAAGGTGATGTAGAAGTACTAGCCCGTGGTGCTATAAACTTAGCTGTTAAAGAAACATTAAATGTTAGACGTGTAGAGTTCTTAAACGCTACTGCTAATCCGATTGATGTGGAAATTGTAGGTCAAGATGGTAGAGCAGCTTTACTACGTGAAGTAGCTAAAGGTTTACAAATGCCTGTAGATGACATTGTACCTTCAAGAGAAAAAGGTTCGCAACAAGCGCGAGGCCAAGCAAAGATGGCTGCGCAGCAACCCGCCCCAACACCTACACAACCTGATGGATCACCTAAAGGTGGCGGCGATGGCAATGTTGTAAGTAACCAACAAACGGGGGCAGTATGAAGCGTCCCGATAATGATACAATAAAAGTGTTGGCTGCAGCTACGCGCCAACATCCAGCAATACTCTCCTGGTTCGATAGCTGGTATCAGCACGAGCTAGAGCAGTTGCCTAATATAGGCAGAGAGAACGTGACACGTTCACAGGGGCGGTGTCAAGTTCTCAAAGAGGTCAGAGACCTTTTAGAAAAGTCCCCTGAATATGCAGCACAGTCTTCCCCATGAGACAGCTGTTTAATTACGCATACCGATAGGAGCGTTTAACATGGCAATACCAGCGCAAGTTAGAAAACAGTCTGAGGCTGTTCAGAAATTGTATGATGATCTTAATGAAGATGTTACAGAACAGGATGTTGTATCCGAGGCTGTAGTTGAAAACATTAAGCCTGACCCAGTGGAAGACACCGACAGTGTAGAACAACAAGCAGTCGAATCTACTAATAACGAGCAAGTAAAAGTAGATGATGTAGATGAAGAAGAAACATTTGAGAAGAGATATAAGTCTCTTCAAGGAATGTATAATGCTGAAGTACCACGTCTTCACGCCGAAAAGCGTGAACTGGAATCGCGTGTTTCACAACTAGAAACGCTAATGACAACTTTAAGTGAGCCTAATGTAGCTTCTAATACAGCAGCGCAAGTCCTAGTGACAGATGCTGATGTTGAGGAGTATGGCGAATCTATTGATGTTATGAGGCGTGTAAGTCGTGAAGAGGCTGCAAGCCAGCAGTCGCGCATTGACCAGTTAGAAAATCTTGTACGAGGGATGCAAACCAGCGTAGTGCCGCAAGTGCAGCAACTACAGCATAGGCAAGCAGTTACCACGGAACAAGCGTTCTGGGCTGATATTCAGACCGCAGTACCTGACTGGCAGGAGGTTAACACAGACCCGGAGTTTCAATCCTGGTTACTTGATGTAGACCCTCTAACAGGTATAAGCCGACAAACTTATCTGGATGACGCACAGCGTAATCTTGATTCACGGCGTGTGACCAATTTCTTTTCTACATGGAAGACGCAAACTGGCCAGTCTGTTGCTCAACCCAGTCGGCAAGCTACTGCTAATTCACAACTTGAGAAACAAGTTGCTCCAGGACGAGGTCGTTCTAGCGCTACTAAAAACTCAGGTGAACCTGCTACTTACTCTTCAAACGATATTAAGAAATTCTTTTCTGATGTTCAAAAAGGTAAGTATAAAGGGAAAGAGCAAGAGCGTGACCGAAAAGAGCGTGACATTTTCGCTGCACAGCGGGAAGGTCGCATTGTCACTGCATAATTAAACATAGGAGCCAATCATGGCATTTCCAGTATCCCCAGGTAACCCGGCCTATTCGGGTAACTTTATCCCTGAAATTTGGTCAGGAAAACTAATTGAGAATTTCTACGATGCAACAGTATTGTCAGCAATCTCAAACACTGCTTACGAAGGTGAAATTCGTAATATGGGTGACACGGTAAATATCCGTACCACACCAGAAATCACTATTCGTGATTACGTTAAGGGTCAAACTTTATCAGTAGAAAACCCTGACAAAGCTAAGTTGCAACTTCTAATTGACAAAGGCGAGTACTTTGCCTGTGTTGAAGACGATGTTGATAACATTCAGTCTGACGTAAACTTAATGGACACATGGTCTAAAGACGCTTCTGAGCGTATGAAAATTAAGATCGACCAACGTGTTCTTACTGATATACTTCCAGATATTTCTGCACTTAATAAAGGCGCAACTGCCGGTGCAATTTCTGGTGATATTGATTTAGGTACGCAAGGCGCACCTGAAGCATTGACTACAAACAATGTAATTGATTTGATTGTTAATATGGGTACAGTATTAGATGAAGCTAATGCTCCTGAATCAGATCGTTACCTTGTAATTCCAGCTAAGATGGCTGGTTTAATTAAGCGTTCAGACCTTAAAGATGCGTCTATTACTGGTGATTCTACATCGCCTTTACGTAATGGTCGTTTAGGTATGATTGATCGGTTCACAGTTTACATGAGCCACAACATCAAGAAAACTGGTGCTAACTTTGACGTTATTGCTGGTCATAAAATGGGTTTCACTTTTGCATCACAGATGACAGAAATGGAAACTATTCGCTCCGAATCAACATTCGGCAATATTGTTCGCGGTTTACAAGTGTATGGTTACAAGGTTGTAAAACCTGAAGCTATCGCTCAAGCCGTTGTAACGCTTTAATCGGAGGTCTGAATCATGGCTACTTATACTGAAGGAACTGGTTTCAATAAAGGAACTGCCGCTATCCCCAATAATGGGCTTAACAAACTTTCTATGATTGAGGTAACTCTTAACTGGGCTACTATCGCTGCTGATCGTGCAGCTGCAGGTCAAACTGCAATTGGTGCAAACGACATCTTAGAAGTTATGCCTATCCCTGCTAAAACTTACGTTATGCAAGTTGGGTTAGATGTTACTACTGCTGAAGGCGGTACTTGTACTGTTGATGTTGGTGATGCAACAGACCCAGATGGGTTTCTTGATGGCGTAAATGCTAACACTGCTGCGTCTTATGCTACTGCATTAACTCTAGCAGAGGCTTCACCTAACACTGTAGTTGGGTATAGCAACGGTAAGTATTATGCTGCTGCAGATACAATTGACATTAAAACTGTCAATGCTGCTGATGCTGCTGTTATGCGCTTATGGGCGCTAGTTGCAGATTGCAGCTAATTAACTAAAAGATTGGGGGCTAACGCCCCCTTTCATCTTATTTAGGAGATAACATATGCCTACTAATTTAACTGGTTCGGATATTAAAGATACTTACGACCAACTACTACATGTTAGTGACGGCCCTGCTTCAGCTGAGAAAGTAGTACATGGCGGTACAGGTGTTGCTACTGCTTTATCTATTGGTACAGGGTCTGTTTCTGTAGATAATATTAAATTAGACGGCAATGTCATTTCTACTACAGATACTAATGGTAATTTAACTTTAACTCCTAACGGTACAGGCGAAGTACAACTTACAGGAAAGTTTGGTTATTCTACAGGCGGCGGTACTGTAACTCAAACTACAAACAAAACTACAGCAGTAACTTTAAACGCTAAAAGCGGACAAATTACTATGAACAATGCAAGTATGTCTAGTAATACTACAGCTGGATTCACACTTACTAATAGTTTTGTAGCGGCTACAGATGTTGTTATAGTAAACATAGCTAGCGGCGCAACAGCAGATGGGTATATACTTACCGTAGATGCAGTAGCTGCAGGCAGTTGTAGAATTAGTGTACGTCATAATAGCGGCGGCGCATTAGGCGAAGCACTAGTACTTAATTTTGTAGTTATTAAAGGAGTTACATCTTAATGGCTAAGTATCAAGGTAAAAGCGTTACACTTAATAGCCCTAGCAGAATTAGTAAAGGTCAGCCAGGATATGGCCGTAAAAAATCTCAGGTTTACGTAAAAGGGCAAAGTGATAAAGTAGTAAAAGTTATGTTCGGTGACCCAAACATGACTATAAAAAAAGAACAGCCAGGTAGACGTTCTAATTTTAGAGCGCGTCATAATTGTGATAGCCCTGGCCCTAAAACAAAGGCACGATATTGGTCGTGTAAAGCGTGGTAATATGGTAAAAGGCAAAGCAAAACCTAATAATCCTAAGTTATGGGCAGCAAAAATAAGAGCTGCTAAACAAAAGTTTGATGTATACCCTAGTGCGTATGCTAATGCTTGGGCATCTAAAGAATATAAAAAAGCTGGCGGTACTTGGTCTGGTTCAGATAATAGGGTTAAGTAATATGGCTAAAGAAGGTTTAGGTAAATGGTTTGCTGAAAAATGGGTAGACGTAAGTTCGGGCGAACCCTGCGGTAGGTCTACAGCACAGAAAACTTCTAGAGGTTATCCCGCCTGCCGACCTAAATCCATATCTGATAAGATGACAAAAAAAGAAAAAGATGATATGGCTAGAAAAAAGACTAGTTCTAAACGCCAGAGTTGGCCCGTTTCGCCTTCAGGTACAAGGAAGACAACATGAAACAGCGTTGGTTAAAAAATGTTAATGACGGTTTTATTTACGGGTGGGATGAGTATCTGGAAAAACATCCTCTTGTAAAAGAAGTTACTGAGGAAGAAGCTTTCCCTGAAAAATTTTTAAAGCCTTTACAAGTAAAACGTGCTAAAGCTACTAGAGCTAAGAATAAATCCAAGCTAGACCTTACTACTGAAAACGTATTTGAGTCAGCTCCTATTACAACTGCACCAGAGTTAGCTGCTGATGCTTCACGGGGGTTACCTGAATGACACCGCAAGATGTAATTGATGATGTAAGACAGTTAGTACAAGATACTGACTCTGCGTCTTATAGATACACTGACGCTGAAATGTTAGGGTTTGTTAATCAAACTGTAAAACGTGTAATTATTTTAAGACCTGATTTATTTTCTACTATAACAACTATAACAACTACGCCAAATACTGTTATACAGGCTATGCCGTCTGACTCGTTACGGCTTGTAGAACTTTACTCTGTACAAAGTGGTAATGTTTTAACAGAAGTAAATAGAGAATCTTTAGATCAAACTTATCCTGCTTGGGTTAGTGATCCAGCAGGTACTCCGTATAACTATATGCGCCATGTTAGAAATCCTAATAGATATTTTCTATATCCGCGACCTGTTTCTGGCATTGTAATAACCGGTGAGTACGTACAGATACCTGCGGACTATGCTATTGGAGCTACTATCGCATCTCTTCCTGATGCTTATTTACCTGCTTTAGTAGACGGCACTGTGTTTTTAGCTGAGTCTATTGATGACGAACATGCAAACAATGGTCGTGCTAAATTATTCCTAGATTCATTTACTGCTTCACTTGGCGCAGGCTTGACTAGCCGTGAACTAACCGACAGTGAAAGCGGTGGATTAGAACGTGCTAGACGACTAGCAGGGGATAAGTATAAAAGGATGACTGTATAATGGCCACACGTTCTTATATTTCACTTGCTGCTAGGATTAACCCTAGCGTACCAGGGTGTTCTTTGCCTATGCTAGAACAGTATATTAGAGATGCTTCAATAGCTACATGCGAACGTACTTTAGCGTGGCGGTATGAACAACCTACATTTAACCTAACACCTGGTGTTTATAAGTATGCTTACAATAAACCGGTAGAAACTACTGTACAAACAGTAATGTACGCCTCACTTAACGATTCTCCTTTATCGGCAGTTACATTAGAAGACGCTACTCGAAGGTATCCTAACTGGGCAAAAACTTCTACTACTGACGCTGACATAGCTTTGTACGGCTCACAACCTATGGTGTTTACACAGCTTAGCCCTAATAGTTATATTGTGTTACCAGCTCCAGATGCTGAGGCAACTTATACAATACGTATGATTTATGCTTTAAAACCTACTCGTGATTCTGAGGGTATGGATGAAGTAATAATGGACGAATTAGAACCAGCTATAATACATAAAACATTACAAGAACTATTAGTACTCCCTGGAGTTGCATGGTCTGACAGAGAGTTAGCATCTTATCATGCAAAACAATTTATTTCTAAGGTTTCTGAGTATAGAGCTAATGCAAGCCTAGGTAATATGCGTGCTTCAGTTTCTGTGCGTATGCGACCCTTTGCTTAGGAGACCGTTATGGATGCAAGACTTTCAACCCCTCGAATAGAATTAGTAAGCAGCGATACAGGGCCTCAACTTCAGTTTACTGTTACTGATAGTTTAACTGGCGCGGCTGTTGATCTTACTGGCGCTACTGTAACAATGCACTTTCGCGCTGTAGGAACTACTACTAATTTGTTTAGTAGGGCGTGCGCCGTTTCTGCTCCTCCTGCAGATGGAGTGGCTGTATTATCATGGCAAAGCACTGACCTTAACCGCGATGCTGGAGACTACGAAGGTGAATTAGAAACAGTACTATCTGACGGCACTAGACAAACTGTGTATGATACAATTCAGTTTAGATTGCGAGAGGATTTTGCGTGAAGATAAGAGCCACTACGCAACAAATACGGGCTAGAGTAACTACTACCGCGTTTAACCTTGCTACGAGGGCTACAAACTTTGCGTTAACTACACGAGCAAACGCTTACAAAATAAAAATAGAAGTAGGACATTTTTTAAGTTTAAAGTTTTTTACTGAAACTATATCTATATTATCTTTGCCTGCATTGTTTTTTAACAAAGCGGGTATAACTGATTCAGCTACTATAGATGACACAACTGTACTAGACCCTAGCAAAGGTATTACAGACGCTACTACAGTTAGTGAAGTATTTGCTAAAGTACAGGCTAAAGGTTTTTCAGATAGATTTAGTATTGAAGATGGTGGATTATATTTTTTAGAAGATTATACTTCTATTGATTATACTGCCGGTACACAGCCTATACTTTCTATGGGTAAAAATATATCAGACTCTGCAGGGTTTAGTGATGTACTAGGTAACTTTAGTATAACTAAAGGTATAGTTGATACACCTATGTTTACTGATGGTATAGCCTTAAATAAAAGCAAATTAATAGAAACAGATACTGCAAATGTATCAGAAGCATATGCAGCGTTGTTTAGTAATTCAGCTACTGATGGGATAACAGTTGCCGAAAACTTTATTACGTTGTATAGTAAGGGTGTGGCTGATAGTGCTGCTTGGTCTGACATCTCTTCATTGGTGATTGGCCCTGTTGTGCAGGATGCTTTAAATACATCAGACTCAGGTAGTCTAAGGTCGCAAGGTTATTGTAGCTTTGACTATTTTGCAGCAGACTATGTTGGAACTTCGTTAACCTTCTAAGGGGTATGGCAATGAACTCAAAAGAAAACTTAGGTCTATCCGGGAAGCTGACGCTTGTCCTAACTGATAGCAATGGTCGTATAAAAGAAGAACGACACCTAAAAAATTTAATCGTAAACGCAGGCTTAGGCCATATAACTAGTCGTATGACTGCAGCATCTTCAGATGTAATGTCTCATATGGCTTTAGGTAGTGGCTCAACTGCTGCTGCTGCAGGCAATACAGCACTCGGCTCTCAATTAGGTAGTCGTGTAACTTTTACTAGTGCAACACGTAGCGGCTCTAACAATGAAAGTATTGCATATGTTACTACTTTTGGCGCAGGTGTAGCTACAGGTGCAGTAACCGAAGCAGGTATTTTTAATGCTGCTTCTTCTGGTACAATGCTTTGTCGTACCGTATTTGCTGTAGTTAACAAAGGTTCAGGTGACACACTACAAGTTACATGGACAGTTACACTAGCAGCTTCGTGAGGTAACTAATGGCAACTATTGTAACTAGATCGGGTAAAGGCTCACCGCTTACAAACGGAGAAGTAGACGCTAACTTTAATAATCTTAATAGTGATAAAGTTGAAACGTCTACTATATCTGGGTTTGGGGCAACGCTCATTGATGATGCAAATGCAACAGCAGCTAGGAGTACATTGGGCGTAGGTACAATAGCTGTACAAGCTGCAAACAACGTAGACATAGACGGAGGTAGTATTACTGGTATTACAGATTTAGCTGTAGCCGATGGTGGTACTGGCGCGTCAAGTATATCTGCTGCGCAAACAAACTTACAAGTAGACCCTGCCGGAACTGCGGTAGCTCTAGCAATCGCATTGGGATAATATATCATGGCTAATACATTTAAAGTAAAAACTTTTGGTGGAGGCAGCACAAACGCTAATACAGCAATGACAGTGTATACTGCACCTTCTAGTACATCGACAACAATAATTGGTCTTACAATAGCAAACATTATTGCTACACAAGTACTGGTTAGTGTTCAGTTAGAAAACAATGACGGTAACAACGTATATTTAATTAAAGATGCGCCAATATCTTCAGGTGGTTCGTTTGTTCCTATAGGCGGTGACCAAAAAGTTGTTATGGAAGCATCCGATATTTTAAAAGTTACTTCTAATACGGCAAATTCTGTCGATAGCACATTGAGTATTTTGGAGATCACCTAATGCCATATCAAGGTAATACACCAGTAGAATCTTATATAGCTACTGTAAAAGATTCGTTTAATGGTAACGGTTCTACTACTGCTTTTACAATGTCAAAACCGACACAGGTAAATGACGTTAGAGTAGTTGTAGAAAACGTTATCCAAGACCCATCTGTAGCATATACTGTATCAGGAACTACGATTACCTTTACATCTGCTCCCCCCTCTGGAACAAATAATATATATGTAATACATCTTGGCCCTGCTGTAGCAACAGCACAACCTCCCGCTGAAATAGCTGACGCTACTACGTTTGCATCTAATGTATCTGTGCAAGGTTCGTTTACCTCACCAGGTATTGACGATAACGCAGATGCTACAGCACTTACTATTGACAGTTCAGAAGTCGTACTTGTCGGCAAAACATCTAATACATTTTCTCAACAGGGCGTAGCATTACGCGCTAACAACGACAGCCAAATTACACGAGATGGCGGTAACCCGCTTAGTTTAAACCGGACATCTAGTGATGGTGATATTGCTAAGTTTTTTAAAGACGGCTCAACTGTAGGTAATATTGGGACTTTTGGAGGTACTACTTACTTTTCAAGTAACACCCACGCCATAATGATTAACGGCACTGCAATAACGCCCTCCCTTAATACGGGTAATCGTGTTGATGGCGCTATGGATTTGGGTGCTTCAGGATACCGCTTCAAAGACGCTTACCTATCAGGTGGAATATACCTCGGCGGGGCTGTGGCGGCCAATAAGTTGGACGATTATGAGGAAGGCACTTTTACTCCTACAGTGACTGTTGGAACATTAGGTGATGCTGCTGGTGCTTATACTAAAATAGGTAATACTGTTATAGCTTATATGTATATGGGGGCTTTTTCAAATAGAAGTTCTGGCAGTATTCTTACTATTAACAACCTACCTTTTACTAGTGCAAATGCTCTTGCAAATGGCGCAGGTGGAAGTATATTTTCCCGTCACTGCAACAAATTACCAAATGCAACTTATATTTCAAACAACTCTACAAACGTTGAAATGTACGAAAGTGCTACAGGCAACTACGACACAGTGAAACATGCTGACTTGAGTAGTGTGTCTGCATATTTCTTTATTCAAGTGATATATAAAACATCATAACCCTTTCAGAGATTGGGTAGTCAGGTGGCAATAATGCCACGATAAAACAAAGGAGGCCAATATGGCACTTACAGAAACAACAGTAGAAGATAAGATTGAAGTCGTTGGAGATTACAAGCATGTGCAAGTTCGTACAGCTACAGTGATAGCTAGAGATGGCACAGAGATCAGCAGATCATTCCATCGTCACGTCTTAGCTTGTTCAACTAAATCAGATGATACATGGGCAGACACGGACATCAGTGATCAATCAACAGAAGTACAAGCAATATGCAATGCCGTTTGGTCAGACGCAGTGAAGACTGCATACCAGACTGCTATGGATGCAGCAGAAATATAGGAGACTAACATGAGTCGCGCAAGAGATACCGCAGATCAAATAAATAGAGTAAACTCTAGCGCGGCTGATGCTACCGCCATAACTGTGGACAGTTCAGAAAATGTGTTAATTGGAACTACCAATGCTAATATCTATAGTACCACAACAACAGGTATTAACTTAAACCCTGATGGCGCAACTTCTTTTAATAGAAATGGCGGTCAGGCGGCTATGTTTAACCGCATAAACTCAGACGGCGACATAGTTCAGTTCCGTAAAGACGGCGCAACTGTAGGTAATATTGGTAGTAGCAATGCCGGTGAACGATTATACATGGTTAATGATTCTACTGGCCTTAGTTTTATAGGTGACTTTAGCAATATATTTCCTTGTGATTCATCAGGAACTGCAAGAGATAATGCTATTAACTTAGGCGGCGTAGGTGGTCGCTTTAAAGACCTCTACCTATCAGGCGGTGTCTACCTCGGCGGTACTGGGGCGGCTAATAAGTTGGACGATGCTGAATACGGAGTTTGGAATCCCGGCAATTATAACATTGTCTTAGCATCAACTAATGGTAATTATGTTAAAGTTGGAAGAATGTGTACTGTTGCCTTTAGGATTGTATGGCCTACAAATAGTAATACTGCCCAAGCTAAAATTTCATTGCCGTTTGCTTGCGCATCTCATGGATCAACCGCACATATGGCAGGGCTTGCCATTGCCTTTACTACTTACACAAATACTCCCTCTGGTGGAGTTTACAGTGGTGGAACATTTATGGAGTTTTTTAAAACTGGATCAAGTAGTTTAACAAATGCTGACCTTAGTGGGAAGCAAATAAACGGAAGTGTTACTTACATAACAAACTCATAACCCACCGCATAGCTTCGAATAGAACACAACAATGAATAACAAAGGATAAACAAATGGCATATCAAGGACGACAACCGGGAGTAGGTGTACGAAACCGCTTCATCTATTCTGCTACGGGTGGTCAGACGTCCTTTAGCGGTGCTGATAGTAAC
>Ga0222717_10000227_pt1 | contig 49389 bp, 39 predicted proteins | sample C33_18DmetaG_FD_165053 | JGI IMG/M metagenome (GOLD analysis project Ga0222717, IMG submission 165053) | Estuarine water microbial communities from San Francisco Bay, California, United States - C33_18D | ecosystem: Environmental > Aquatic > Marine > Unclassified | place: USA: California... | reverse complement strand
GCCACATTAGATGTGTGATGTCAGGTCTACCTACTCTTGTAGGAAACAGACCTGCTTGCCCTTTCTGTGGTGATTCATCATCTATTGTATCTACATCTAGGTTAGCATGTACTATGCTCCATATCAATCTCAATGCATCTTTCTCAAAGGCATCCTTGTTGTTAGTCAGATGCTCTATGGATGGTGCGTGCGGTGGCCCTGAATGCCTCCTAATTATCAAGTCCAAGTCCACTATGACGCTGTAAAGGTCAGCGTGCACTTTGTCTGATGTGAATACAAACGTGTTCATCGTATCGATATTATTTTCTTTCCTTTTTACCATATTTTCATTATATATTCACGGCTTATTAATATTACTATTTTGTATTAATATTGAGGAAAGGGCCCCCCTATAGTGCATATTGCATCATAGGGTACCCTTTGCTTCAAGCAGAAAGATAGGGTTATCAATCGATCAAAGTGATTCTAATAGATGTCTTCAATAACTGTCAATGATTAACTAAAGTTCTATGACAACATGTAAACATGAATGGAATAACGAGTTTAGCTTATGGGATATTTTAGAGATAGAGTATACTCATGTATTGATTAAGATAAAATGTAGTAAATGCGGAATGAAGGGTGCCCTTGATTCTGAGATAGATTGGAAGGAAGAATATTGGGATGATAACGAAGATACTTAATTCGACGTAAAAATCTAGTGAGAAAATATTTCTTTTACTGGGATTTAACTTCCTATTAGCTCAGGAATACAAGCAGTGTATGAATCCACGACCTCCTCCCAAGTCACATGATCATAACGATCCGCAGTAGAATTGTCCGCATCTCCTCGAAGATGTTTGATTATCCTCTCAGGGCAATCATTTCGTCTCAAAGCAGTAGTAAACCAGTGACGATAATTATGTGGACCAAACTTCTTATGTCTCTCTAATATATCTGCAGACGGGTCATGGAATCCACATCTTTGCGCATTTTGATTTACCCATCTACTAACTGTATTCTTTCCAATACGCCTACCTTCTCTATTCACAAACAGAGATTCCTCACCCTCAACTCTCGGATAAGTTGGCATACTACGGAAGTACGATTCCAATGCAGAAGTACATTCCTTGTCGATAGGTAGCCTACGGTTAGTCCTCTTCCTAAATCGAGATGTGGTAATTGATCGTTCAACCAAGTCAACATCTTCAATATTGAGTAAAATCGATTCTTCTCTTCGAAGGCCCGTTTTCGCCAGTAGAAGATGGTAAGCTCTTATTTGAATATCTTGAATTGAATAAATCATCTCAGATAATTGTGAATCAGGGGGAACTTGTTTCTCTGTCGATTGCGATACTGAATTCTTGTACGACTTCAAATATCTCTTTCTGAATCCTGGAACTTTGTTTGTTTGAGCGTAGTTATTGTAAACAAGGAATTCCATCATGGAATTCAATTGACTGAATATCCCCTTCAATCTTCCAAGTGTCAGCCCATCTTTTCTAGGTGATATCTCATCTACAGTCTTCATGAATTTTTTGAGATCATGCACATCGATTTGGTCGAAAGTCACACCCATTTCTCCGAATATTTTTGCGGCTCTCTTTGCATCAGGAACGTAAGTTCGAATTGTCGATGTTGACAGATTTTGATATTCTGTAATATCTTCAACATAAAGATCAACTAACTCGAGATTACGAATTATTGCTTTCTCGTTCAATTCAGATTTGTTCCTATCCAATGAAGTTCACCTCCATTGGTTATCACAATCTTAGATTGTTGAACCAATCGTAGTTCTACTTGTGATAGTAAACCAAGTATTCCTTTTATTTTCTCAGGCTCTTCGATTAGTGAAAGTAAGTCACTGCGAGTGATTGAACCTGCTTCCTTTATCGCTGATTCGATCTGAATACTCAAATTCAATGATTCTTGCGGATTCAATGAGCCAATTGTTTCGGCACGAATGGTTCTCAATTCACCTTTAGTTTGCTTCAAAGCACCTGATTTGATTAGTAGAGTTGCTCTCAATTGTTCATTTTCTTTTTCCAACTCATTCATCTTAATTTTCATACCAGAATAATCCACGCCCGGGTATTCCTCCGTTTGGAGGTACTCATCTACACGCTGATTGAAGAATTCTGTTATGGTGAGTTCCGCTTTCTTTAATTTAGCCATATGCAGTATTTTCATTTCTTCATTTCTGTATAAAAACTCTTGTCGCCTAGTACGTGATTTTTTATCGGACATAAAATTTCCACGCGTCATTGTCGTTTAAGCGATTCACTCACCCTTACCTTTTTTTGAAAGTAAAGAGGTTCAAACCAAATTATGAGAAAACGCAGTCTATCGGTTGAATACCGGACAAATGGTGCTCGTGCCGGGATTTGAACCCGGGTCGAAGCCTCGAGAGGGCTTCATGATGGACCACTACACTACACGAGCCTTGTAAGTCGTCGAGTTTACTTTCATTTAAGAAAAGAGTGGCTTGAGAAGTATAATACAATAGTTTCACTTTCACTTTCAGTTAGGCCCCTCTAATGTTTATTCATATGCTAAAGTTCAAACCACAAATCATGAGCATGAGTATGAATAGACAACCAACAGTGATTTACAGGAAAAAACCAGAGCCATGTAAAATAGTGACTTTTTCTAGTCTAAATAAGACTAATTCTGGTGATAAAAAATCAGTCAATGAGACAATAGTCAATTTTGATGGAAATATTTCACCGGATTCATGGATGCCGATTTCAATGAAATCAAAGAACATTGAAGTTAGTACCACAGGATGGAATGGATTGATAACGAGATACAAGCAATCAAAGTTAGAAATAATTGAGGTGGCTTAATGTCAAAAACAAGTCGTTTAAGGAATGAAGTTGAAACATATCTTAATGAAAATAACTCCGCTAACACGGTTGAAATATTTGACCATTTGAACACTCGTTTTAAGTGGGGAGCTACTATGAATCAGGTCGGCAATATATTGGCTAAAGATAATAGATTTGAGAAAATAGGCCATGTTCGTGGGCAATTTAGAGGTAGTACATATACGGTCTGTATATGGTCACTAAGCGCTCAAATTGTGACAGTATGAGGTCATAACGGGGAAGAACTCAAGTTAGATGACTTTGTATAATCATCATGAGTGTATGGTCTAGTGTTGGTTCATGGTTTACATTATTTCGATTTGGTAATTCTTTAACTGGTCTCATAGGCGTAATTTTTGGTTCATTGTTAGCCTTAGATCAAATACCAAAGGGGGATTTAGCATCTATAACCATTCTACATGGGTTATCTGTTTGGGCATTTATGTGCTCTTGGAATGCATTAAATGACATCTTAGATGTTGAGATAGATAAATTAAATCAACCCAATCGACCACTTCCTAGTGGCGATATTTCTCTTAATAATGCTAAAATTCTAACCACTATTTTAATGTGTTTTTCATTGTTCTGTTTAGTTTATGCTGGTTTTATCTCATCATCAATCGAAGATGGTTTTGAAAACTGGGCTCCATCAATCTTGATATGGTTACTTGCTATTTTTCTTCTTACTAATTATGAATCCTCAAGTAATTATAGCTTAAAGCTTAAAGATAGAGGTTTACCTGGTAATCTTGCGATTAGTTTATCCATAGGAATGGTAATTTTATTTGGAGCAGCAGGTGTTTTTGAGCCTACCGAACCTCGTGTTCTTTCATTATTCTTTATTGGGCTTTCATACAATTTAGCTAGAGAGATAGTAAAGGATATCGAAGATATGGAAGGAGATGAGGGTAGAAATACACTTGCTATGAGGATAGGTGTAGAAAAAGCTAGACTTATAGCATGGCTGATATTGTTATTAACAATGGTTTCTATATTAGCGCCATTCGCATTAGAAATATTCCCTGCGAGTCATCTACTATTGATAATTCCAGGACTGATGACTATATTTTTAGTCAAGAGAAAGTTAGCATATGCTGAAGATCGAAATGCACAGAAATTGATTAAAAAATCTTTACAATTGACCCTCTTAGGATTTATACTCAGTTCATTAATATAAATCTCTATATGCTTCCCAAGCGATAGGATTACACATGTATGTCAGAAGTGACATCTGAGCCCACATTCTATTCTCTGCTTGGTCGAAAACAATGCTATTCTTTGAATCAATAACTCCGTCAGTTACTTCTTCTCCTCTATGAGCTGGTAAACAATGCATAAACAAATAATTATCATTTGCATTTGAAACAAGTTCTTCATTGACTTGGAACCCTTGGAATGCTTCAAATTTATTTTCTAAATGCTCTTCACCCATCGAAACAAAAATATCTGTATAAATAACTCCTGCATCACTTACTGCTTCAATTGGATCATTTGTTGCGACTACTTTTGCTCCAGTTTTATTACCAATTTCGACAGCTCTATCAACCACTTCTTGATTAGGTTCCATTCCTTCAGGTGTCGCATATTTCACATCATGGCCCAGGATGACGCCAGCAAGCAATAAATCATGAAGGACGTTATTTCCGTCACCTACCCATGATATATGTCCGTTTAGGTCTTTTTTATTTTCTGTTATAGCCATTAGGTCTGCAGCTGCTTGGCATGGATGGTGCATGTCAGACAATGCATTAATTACAGGCACGGATGCACTTTTTGCTAGTAATTGCGCGTCAGAATGTTTGAAACATCTGTAAGTGATACCGTCTAGGTATCTAGATAGTACAGCGGCTGTGTCTGAAACAGACTCACTTTTCCCTAATTGAATATCATTAGATAATAATGTTAGAGGCTGACCTCCTAATTTATTCACCCCTACTTCGAATGAAACTCTTGTTCTAGTGGATGGTTTTTCATATATTGAACCAATTGTCATTCCTTCCAAAGGCTTGAATCCATCAGCCATTTCATCATCATTTTTTAGGTTAATTGCCCAATTAATTATTTCTGGTAAATCATCCTTAAAATCATCAATAGCCATTAAATCTTTTTTTTCATAATTCATGTTCAATATCTCCTTGAAAACCATCTCTTGAGTCAGCCATCCCTCCAAAGAGAGATTGTGCGAATGTGAGCACATCTGCTAATCCATCCTCTTCTTCGCTGGATAAAGGTATTAATCCTGGTTGAATCGATGCATGTTGCATCATTCTTAGTTGCCCTATTGCAAATTCTGCTCTTTGTCCAGTATGTGCTTGATCAAGGCTGTGAGCAGCAGATTCTTCGTATAGGGCCGCTTCTAAAACATCTAGATTTTCACCCCATTCGATGATTTTCTCTAATATTTCAGGTTCTAGTAAATCGGACTTCGATAGGAAATTTGCAGTAGGTAAGCCTAATCTAAAATGTACTATAGAGGACAATAACATTTGTGATACAAATCCGCTGGGGGTTTGTGACAACATTGGGTCGAATAGAAATACCAAACAAGCTCTTCCCTGTCCTATTACTTGTACTAGATGACTAGAGGCTTCTCTAAATGCAAAAAGTTCAACTTGACCGGGTGTATCGACAACTAAAATGTCTCCTGAGATACCTTCTATTTCCTCAAAGACATCTTCTGCCTGTGCTGCCACAAGGTCTGCCGCAAGAATTTGTGCACCATTTGGACCTAAGTCATATTCCGACATAACATCTGATAGAGAGATTAAATCTCGGACATCAAATTCTGGATCATAATGTACTCTCTCTGCCCCCGGATCTAAATTAATAGTTAGAGCATCCACTTCTAGAAATCTAGCCCAGCGTTGAAAAGCAGTAACCAAGGAACTCTTTCCAGCACCCGCAGTACCTACGACAAAGATTACTGGTGGGGCTGTCGCGTCTTGAGCACTCATGTTAGACCCTGAGACAATTAATTATTCAACCATTCGTATTGATAATGTTTGAATATCTTTGACAAGCAATGGTTAAACCAATCTAACCCACGTCTTAGTTCAACTCGCGCGGTGTGTTTGGCATGTCTGATGATTTACCTATTCCCCCCCTTCCTCCAAAAGGTTCTGATTTACCACTTCCACCTCCAGAATTAATTGAAAATAAAATTAGTACTGATGAATCTGAAGATTCTTTTGAAGATATTAAAAACTCAATAGATAATATTCTTTCAGAGGTTTCTGAATTTCCTCCTCCTCTTCCTCCTGGTTTAGATATACAACCTCCTCCTCTTCCTCCTGGTTTAGATATACAACCTCCTCCTCTTCCTCCAGGTTTAGATATACAACCTCCTCCTCTTCCTCCAGGTTTAGATATACAACCTCCTCCTCCCCCTCCTAGTTTAGATGTTCAAGAAACAATTCAAAACTCCAAAGTCAGTTCTAACGATTCAATAACAAAAACTATTGAATCCGATAAAAAATTATTATCTGATAAGTTAGCGGTATTCGACCTTTCGGAAAATGAAAATTTTCCAAAGGATAACGAAATATTAAGTGATGAAGATGAAACTTCTAATTCCGTTTCTCCACACCATTTACGTCCTTCTACAGAAGTTGATTCTATTCCAGGAGATAAACTACATGCAATACTTAGTGAGAACGAAATCTCTTTAGTTAATGCCGATGGCAGTCCTCTTAAACAAACAATTGATGGAGAATTGATAATAAAGAACCCTAGTAAAAAACATCGAGCATGGGATATTGAAGTTGAATTATCCAATACTGCCTCAACAGATCTAGGCGGTAAAACAGTCACTGTTAGAGAGTTAGAAGCTACAGAAGTAACTACGATACCATATAGTTCAAATGGCCCTAGAATGATTAATGTTAGAGAAATAATTGATACTGAATCAGAAAGAGAACAGGAAGCCAGTCTTTCATTAGTGCTCTCTGATAATCCTCAAGAAATTCTAATTGTAATAGAAATTGAAAACATTTCCAATGTTTCATTAACAGATGTAACCTTAAGACGTAATTTTTCACCTAATTTTCAAATTCCAAGTTCTCCCGAGTATTCGATCGAAGAAAATTCGGTAATTTGGGAAATTGGTCGAATGTCTGTTGGTGAAAATAGGAAATTATCTATACTGCCAAATGTATTGATTAATTCAGTCGAAAAAATTCCTGCAGGTTCTTCTGAAGTGTCCTACAAGGCAGAATCAACAGTTTCTAGAATTGGCTTTGAGGATGTTTCAAGTTCAGGCAGACAGTTTTCTTATGTTAATGCGATAGAAGATGATCGTCCGGGAGTATGGCATTGTAAATGTGTTTTCGAAAATAAATCTTCATTCGTAGTTTCGCTTTCAGGAGCTTCTGTAAGGTTAGTAGGTCGTGATTCGCCAATACTAGATCTTTCAGATTTAAGGCAAGATATCCCACCAGAGGGGAGTTGGGAGTCCATGGAAAAGAGAGTTGAATCAGATGATCAACCAAGTTTCACGCAAGAAGTTAGGTATTCTATTTTACCACGAGTATCAGTTCAATCGTCCGGTACAATAACGATATCTGAACAAAATTTATCTATTCTGGATGCACAAATTCTAAAGAGATTTGATATCTCAAGAATTAAATCATATGTTTCATCAGATTTAGAAGCAACGATTACTATAGAAAATACCGGTTCAGCAACAATTAATGTAATGAGAATTATAGATGATATACCTGGTATATTCGTGCCCCCTTCTCTTGAGAAGGTACATATAGAAATTGAAGGTCTAGATTTGAGTGATGAGCAATATCGTATAGAGGTAATTAATGGCAATCAAATTGAAGAGAAACTTATCTCCCCTGATAATCCGGGGCATGCTTTGAGGATTACAGTAGGGACTTCTTCAAGGTTAGGCCTTAAGCCTGGGAAAACTTTGGTCATAAGATATCCTCTTCATGCACCCGATCCATCTCCCAAAAATGAATTGTTAGCAGCCCCTATAAGGTCTGATTTTAGTATGGAACGATTTGGCCCGGTTGCAACTAGAACAGTCGACAGATCTCCCGTAGTCAGAGTAGTCCATCGTAGAAGGAAGATTAGTACAGGTAAAGAGGTGTTTCCTGGTGGCGGTGCGGGGCGTTATGAAATTTTACTAATGTTCCATAATACCTCTGATTCGGCTCTTGATGACTTAGCTTTACACGACATAGTTCCAGGAACTTTTTCTATAGAAAATTCATCCGTTAAATCTTCATTTAGTGGTGAAAAAGACTCATCATTTACCAAAGAATCATCAAGAGATGGGAACAAAGTCACATGGGCGATTGGTAGAATTGATATTAATGAACGTATAGAAGTTTTGTATGAAATTCAGGGGGATACTGAATCTGAATACAAGGTATCTGATGCCCAAGATTTTCATGGTGCAACATTTGGAAAGGAGGTAGATGAGGAGCCTAATGTTCCAGAATGGGCAGATAAAGTATCACAGCCAAATTTAATTTCTGTTCCAATATCTAAACCAGTTAAAGAAGTGGTTGATTTAGAAAATAATTCCTCTGAAAAATCAGTCAAAGAAGAATCAGTAATTAATTCTAATGATCCTTCAACTGAAAATAATATTGGAGAGGTTTCAGAAAATCAAAATCTTTGTCCTATTTGTATGTCTGATTCCGAGAAAGGAGCATCAACCTGCTTAGTTTGTGGATATTCTTTCAAGTAATCAATGTTGAATATAGAAGTAACCTAACCGAAGTATTCATTCAATGTGTATGAAGCCAAGGAGTCATGGTGGATGCTGGGCCCAATAGTAACTCCCAACCTGCTGGCATGGGTTCAGCAATGTTACCAATGCTTTTTCTTCTCTTAATGATGATGTCATTGATGATGTTTCCGGGAATGAGAAACTCTCTATCAAATGGTGCCGGTACTGTGATTGAACCATTCCTTTTCGGAACTTTAGGATTAGAACAATTTTTCGTGCCGACAGTATTTATCCTTGGGTCTAGTATAATGATTGTAAATACAGTAATACGTTCATTTTTCATGGATCCTTTGAAACAAGCTCACCACAGCCATCGTAGTAAGCAAATCAGTCAGCAAATGCGCGAAGCAAGAATGTCTCGAGATACTGCCAAAATCGATAAGATGCAGAAATTACAGATGGAAATGATGCCTGAACAGATGGCTATGCAAGGTGCTATGATGAAACCTATGATGTTTACAATGATATTCATAATTGGTATTTTTAGTTGGATGGCTGATACAGTAATTGATTTTAGGGTTGATTATGTTAGTTTACCTTGGCAACCTATGTGGGGTTTTGAAAATAGAATTATGTGGATTTTTCCTGCATGGATTGCCACTTATATCACAATGAGTGCCCCCTTGGGAAGGATAGTAGATAGACATTTGAAATTATTACGCTATAGGAGTCACCCAGTGGTACTTGCAGGTGATATGATTCCAGAGCCTTTACTATATCTACTCGAAGATGACAAAGCAAAATCAAGTTCTGACTCTAGGACACGTAGATCCCAGAGGAAGAGAGCGGGTCCAAGAAAAACTGGTAATCAATTATCTGAGTCTCAGAGGCGTAGTAGTGGTAATCTACAAGTGGCACCACCTCAGAAAGGAACCCTTTGTCCATCTTGTGAATCAGATAATATTGTAAGAACCGCTAGAGGAAAATTACGTTGTAATGTTTGTCGAATTGAATGGCGGTGAGATTTTGGTTAAAATCACAGTTAGTGGCCCTCCAGGAAGTGGGACTTCAACATTAGTTGAGAAATTAGCATATGAATACTCTTGGTCATCTATAAATGGTGGAGATGTTTTTCGTAATGAAGCAAACAATAGAGGTTTGACAGTAGGTCAATTTAGTGATCTTTGTAAAAATGATTTAGAGGTCGATAAATCTCTTGATAATATGTTGAAAAATGAGATTGGCGATCCTCATGGAGCAGAGATTATCGAAAGTAGACTTTCTGGTTGGTGGGCATATCTTATGGGAGTAGATTGCCTTAGAGTTTGGGTAAATGTTAGTCCCGAAGAATGTGCACGTAGAATACAAAATCGAGAAGGTGGTGTATATGAAGATAAGTTGATATTATCTCAACAAAGACAAATTGATGATAAAAAAAGGTACCAAATTCTTTATGATATCGATTTAGATGATATGAGTCCTTATAGCCTTATTATTGATGCTGATAACATAGGTGCGGACGAAGTATTATCAATTGTCCAATCAAAAATCAGGAAGTGAAAGTTTTGAGTGAAATTATTTTTGATGAAAAATCTACTACCAATAATAAGTTTGGTAGTTTACCTCTAGATAGATCTCTTGATGAATTATTAAATTCTGGCATTTTACTAGTAAGGAAACCTCGAGGCCCAACTAGTCACCAGTTGACTGCATGGGTTCGTAATATTTTAGGTATTAAAAAAATCGGGCATGGAGGGACTTTGGACCCGATGGCTACCGGTTTATTGACAATTTTGTGTGGTAGAGCGACACGCCTAACCGATATTATTCTAAAGGGTGATAAAAGATATATTTCTGTTATTCGTTTTGGTAGAGATGTCCAATCAAACGAATTAGAAGACATTCTCACTAGCCTTAGTGGCGAGATTTATAATGTACCTCCAAAAGAATCTGCAGTCAAAGTTCAGGTTCGAACAAGGATAATAAAATCGCTTAATTTAATTGACTATGATCAATCTACTAGAATTGCTGCTATAGAAATATTTTGTGTTGCTGGAACCTACATACGGACATTAACAAGAGATATGGGGTTACTTCTAGATACATCTTGTGAAATGTTGGAACTTCATCGAGATAAAACCAGTCTTTTCGACGAATCAATGGCATGTGATATGCACCAATTAAAAGATGCAGTATTTTTGTGGAAAGAACATAATGATGGGAGAGGATTAATTAAACTTCTAACTCCAGTTGAATCAATATTAGGGAAATTACCCAGTATTACTGTAAAAGACGGTGCAGTTTCTGCAATGACTCATGGTGCACCACTAGCTAAACCTGGTCTAGTATCCTCTTCCACAGAGTTTGAATCAGGTTCTACTGTTGTAATTAAAAGTTTGAAAGGCGAAGCGGTGGCTATAGCTGAAACCTTAGTAAATTTTGATAAGTTTTTGTCAATGAAAAATGGACATGTTGCTATAGCGAAAAGCGTACTAATGCCCACGGGTATCTACCCGCAGAACTGGTCTAAACAGAATTGAATGATTATATCATTTCATGTTCTTCGTAAATCCATTCATCAGTTTCTAAACGAACTTTAAGTTTCATCATAATTACACACACCACCGGACTGCCCAAGGACAGTGCAGCACTCCATATTCGGAATAGAACTTGATATAACTATTACCCGAATTAGTAACATTATCAGCCAAAGGGGTACTTTTTACAATATCACTTTCTTTTCTCATAAGGTTTCTTTATCTTCCCTGGCGCTAATTGTAGTAAGACTAAACCGATTAATACAATTACTATTGATGAAACTATGATTAGTGTTTCACTGATGAATAATTTTGATTCTTCATTATTGGTACTATCTGGTGAACTAATAAACAATGAAATTTGATTCTCGTTATTTTCTTCATTAGATTCTTCAATTGAAAATGTGCTATCTACAAAAATTCTAATTGTGTTATCTTGGTCATTGCCTGAAAGAGCAGTATCGCATATTGTATTAACAAGCGAACCAGGTTGCAATGTATCAATGCTTTTCGTATCAATCAGTATGTCATTAACGTAACACCTAACATCAATTCCGTTAGCAGTACCTCTGCCTTCATTCCGGATATAGGCAATAATTTCCACAACATCTCCATGTTTTCCATTGGAGATATCTGCGCCATTTTTCCTAACGGTTATTGATTCAACTAACAAATCAGACTTAGCAGATACATCGATGGTAATATTCTCTGAGACTTGGTTTTCTCCATCACTAACTATGATATTAACTGTATGAATTCCAGAATCAATTGGAGTTAAGATCAGATGATTGTTTCCGTCGATTGTTGCCCAAGACTTAGTAGTTGTAATTTCAATATCATCGGAATCAACGTCATAAATACTCATGGGAATTACTAAAGTTTCTCCTAAATTCATATAAGATAGAGTAGGAATATCCTCGATAACAGGCATATCAGATACTGGAGCCACATTTACTGTAAAAATTCCAATCCATTTGTTTTCTTGACTTAATGCACTATCGAAAACTTCAACGGTAATTTTTACTTCTCCTGAAGAATCACTAACGGTCTGTAATTCTATGAAATTAAGATCTTGTTCTGCACTATATAGTGAGTCAACTTTAATGATATCATTGTTGGAACTTGATGTTTGTATTACAAGACCTGATCTTGGAGTAATATCGTCTTGACAAGGTAAAGACATTAGAAATCCTCCCTCGTCTTCAATCATATCTAGATTTGCGATATTCTGACATACCGGAGAATAGTCATATTCTAATTCGAATCCGCCCGTAATTGAAAGTTCCTCAATGTGAACTACTGTTGTTTCTGCATTACCATCAGATGACCACTGGAACCTTGAAGCGATTCCTATACTCGTATCGCTATTGTCTAATGGGAAAGCATGTCCTATTGGTACACTGAACGAAAATTCTCCAATATTCATTGGAACGGTTTCTACCAGATATTCTCCAATTGCAAATCTAATATTGCTCGCACTTGAAAGGTCGCTCGCAGAACCTGAAATTTTCCCATTAACAATTAGTTTAGGGTCATTAACATCAACCCTTAAGCCTTCAACGCATCCATCTATAATATGTATTCTTACAAACTGTTTCTCAGTAGGGTTATCTATCAAATCTCCCGATTGTTTAGGAGAAAAATCTCCTTCAACTCCTGCAGGAATAACTCCTATACTGTGGTTCCCAGACCCATAAACATGTATTCTACCTAGTTCTTGGCCATATGGCACTTCAACCTCTAGATTCCAATAAGATTCATTAGTTCCGTCAGGTGTAAGTCCGCAGGATTCAATGTTCAATCCCTCAATTTCTCCATCATAAGGAGAAAAATCAATCACCGGTAGAATTCCAATATTACTTTCATGATTTGCTTTAATGTTCTCAAATGAATACCATGGCATATGATATTTAACACGAACTCCTACAGAGTCAACTCTAACTTCAGAATCATCATTTGTTCCTATTGAAACATAATCAATAGTAATTTCAGAGTTTACAATCTCATTCCAACTCCAATCATGTAAGTGATCTAATTCAATTATCATTGGATTATTCATTCTAAAAACTCCAGAAGTGGTACGTGCAAATTCTCGAACTAACTTATCTGAGCCAGTACTTTCTAAGATTATTCTCACAGTGTCTTGATACAAAACATCCGGTATTTCGAAGTGTAAAACTAATGAAACATTTTCAATTTCTTTATCATATAATCCTGGGTAGCTAAATCCTCCTACTGATATTTCCGGTCCTCTGGACCAGCTGTAATAAGTATCTGGGGCTCCAAGACTGTAATTTGACCCAGTTGTACTACTACTTGCCCAAGAGATCTGTGTCATGAAGTTATCAGGCCTTTCATGGGTGAATGAAAGCTCATTGTCGGCTACCATACCTATTGTATAATCGGCAGGGTCGTTACTAAATCCAGATGTACTTGTAATGTCCCATTGGGTAGGTTCATCAAAATTCCCAACCGAAGTTAAATCAATTGATTCTGATGAAATTACAGTATCTGCCTGAATTATTGGGGCCATAGGAGCTATTAGAAACATCGTCAAAAATAATATGGTTATGTTACTCGACTTCATCATCATTTGTCTGCGAACTTAACTACCGCTTGAATGCGTTGGTGATATGATTATCATCGTGGCTCTTTGGAACGCTTGAAATACGGTTCTACTCTCGAGTGATTAGCAAGACGGCTGTGATGGTGTAGAGGTTAGCACGGTGGGTTGTGGTCCCGCCGGCCCGGGTTCAATTCCCGGTCACGGCCCCATCTTGTATTTCTATGCTCATTCGATGATATTATTCTAGGTCACTTGATGAAATATGATGACCCATTTTATCGCTCTTGGTTTTCAAATAATCTCTATTTTCTGTCCTTACTCCGACAATTAATGGAACTCTCTCCACTACTTCTATACCTAAGGTCTCAAGTTTTTCTACTTTATCGGGATTATTAGTTAAAAGTGAAACTTTTTTGACACCAATGTTTCCTAAAATGATTGATGCGATTGAATAATCTCTGGCATCTGCAGGTAAACCTAACATTAAATTTGCATCTAATGTATCTGCACCTTTATCTTGCAGATTGTAAGCTTGAATTTTGGCATGAAGTCCTATTCCTCTCCCCTCCTGTCTCAAATATACCAAACAACCCCAACCCTTTTGCTGTATTTTTTCCAACGAATCATCTAATTGAGAGCCACAGTCACATCTAATACTGGAAAATGCATCACCAGTAATACATTCTGAGTGAACTCTAATTAGAACTGGATCTGGACCATCCATATCGCCTAGAGTTAATGCGACATGATCTAAGCCAGTGTCTTCTTCATGAAATACCCTTATTCTAAATTCGCCATATTTTGTAGGCAGTCGGGCATCAGCTGGAACATCTAAGTTCTCTTTAATATTGATTTTATCTTCAAACCCCATATTATCAATTCCAATTTATATTATTTCTTAATTGTGTAAATAAATTCTCCAATTTTTTCTTCAAAATCAATTAGTTCTAAATCTAATCGACTGCATAATGCAGGCATATCATGCTTAGTTTCAGGGTCATCGCATACCACTTTAACAATAGTTCCTGGTTTACTTACATCAAGTAACTTACGTGTTTCATGAATTGGAATTGGACAAAAAAAACCAACTAAATCCAATACTAAAATCTCATCTTCTGAAACAGAATCAGACATCTACTTACCTCATGCCTCAATAATTTCAGGTTTAAGTTTTCGTCCATTATACTCTCTTGCCTTTATGACATCTATAACATAAGCAACTTTTGCAACATGAACTTCAACCTCTGTACTCCCCTCCGATTGATTAATTTCGCCTATTATTATTTCAGGTATTTTTGCTTGACTAACTATCCAATCGCTCAGAGCTCTCTTTGTTGAATCTTGTATTCCAATTTTTAGATTTATTCTGACCATACCGAATGAGTCTGCTACTTCATCCCAATCATCTCTTTTCCTAACCGGATCTCTACTCATTCCATCTGGTAACTCAGGAGTCTCTACAAAGGGAATTTCTAATCCCCAAGTTGAGCTAATTTTTTGTAAGCTGCCTTTATCTTCTTTTGAGACAAGACTCCAAGCTTCTCCTTTCCTCCCCATTCTCCCAGTTCTACCAATTCTATGTACAAATGCCTCAGTATCATCTGGTAAGTCATAGTTGACAACAATGGTAATTCCATCAACATCTAACCCTCTAGCCGCTACATCTGTAGCAACAACAATTCTCTCATCTCCAGATTTAAATTTACTCAACAACTTTTCTCTTTTATTTTGGGGCATGTCTCCGTGTATCCCTACTGCCTCCATCTGAAATTTACCAAGCCTCTCTACAATTACATCTACCATTCGTTTCGTATTACTGAAAATTAGCATTTGTCCCTCTTCAGACATATTAGCTATTAATCTGCCTAGGACCCATAATTTATTTCCTCTACCAATTCTTACTGCATATAAATCAATTTCTGGAATATCAACTTCTAAATCATCACTCATAACATGCTCAGCATCAGTCATTATTTCTTCAGTGATATTCAGTACTTCATCAGGGAATGTCGCACTAAAAAGTAAGTTCTGATTACGATTTGGCATTTTTCCAATAACCCATAAAATGTCAGGAAAGAATCCCATATCTAACATTCTATCTGCTTCATCTAAACAAAAGATAGAGATTTTTTCTAATTTCAAATGACCTTTTTTAACCATATCGATAACCCTACCCGGAGTCCCAACAACTATGTCGCATCCATTGGATAGAATTTTTGCTTGTTTTTCAATATCGGTTCCTCCGTACACTGAAACTATTTTTAATCCCTTTTTACCTTGTAATAGTTCTAATTCTTCTGTAACTTGAACTGCGAGTTCTCTTGTAGGACAAAGGATAATTGATTGAGGAAAACCTTTCTTCTGACACCTTTCAAGTATAGGAATCCCGAATGCTGCAGTTTTACCTGAACCAGTCTTTGCTTGTCCAACAATATCTTTGCCTTTCCTTGCCAGAGGAATTGAATCTAATTGGATTTCCGTTGGTTCAATCCAACCTCGTGATTTTATAGCATCCAATATGCTAGATTCTAATCCCCACTTTTCAAAAATTGACATCTAATCGCCTCAGAAGGTCTCGGAATCTTTGATTTCCTTCTGAAGTTCTCCCATCCAGTATTTTTTACAATTCTCTTTTGTTAGAAATTGATCTTTTGAAGAAAAATTATGGTTGAAATGACCGTTGTTTGCAGAAGCAAATTGGTCATTTGTCTTTTTGTGAAACTTCTGAAGTACATGTTGCTTCATATATTGTTGAAACTTTAATGATTTTTGCCTATTGATACCATTTGGTGTAACACCCTCCCACAGGCGTTCAAATTGTTCGAGTTTCTCATCAAACTGCTCGCTCATCTTAAGTCCTCAGGTTTTGGCCGACTTGCCTTCTGTTTATCATGTTCACCCTTGGGCTGGTCCTGCTTATTGTGACCCATGAAGTCACTCTCATACTCATCATTAACTTGTTCTACCGGTGCTAAAAATCTATTTTTTTCACTTTCTGAACCGTCTAATTCAATATCTACTGATAGAGCAGTAAGCCTTTTACGAAGTTTAGGATCTGTCTCTTGCCTCAATAATTCTGCCGCACTTTCTCTTAACCTGTCTCCAGTAAGAATAATAGAAAGTTGACCAATACAAGCAGTTCTTAAATTTAGATCTCTTGACCTTGCTCCACGCAAAATCATATCTGTTACTCTTGGACTCTGTAGATCTAATTTCTTCATGGCACGAATAACAGAATTACGGACGTTCGTATCATCATCGTCTAATGCATTTTCTACTAATATTAAGGCAATTCTAGGCTCACTATTTGTAAGTGTAACCAAGCATTGCGCAGCATTTCTTCTAACTTGTGCATCTTCGTCTTCTAATGACCAACCAATTAGATCCCATCCTGATGGTCCACCTTTCGCAGCAATGTTCCTCAGAATTTTAGACCCTTTTCTTCGAAGATCTACGTCATCTTCTCTAATTAGCTCATCAATATGTAAACAGCCCGTCTCCGGCCATGCAATACTAGTCAATTTTAGAGCCTCAAAAGCACTCTTTCTATGTGTTTTATCAGTACTTCTTAACTCTCTTCTCAAGATATCTTCACACCCTGATGGGAAAATTGGAGACATCTTTTGAAGAGTCTGCATTGCGACCTTCCTTACATTCAAATCATCATCTTGTAATCTATCAGATAGGTAAATCATTAGATCTTTGTGAAGTTTCAATGAGAAGATTGGCATTACTTCTAATCCTGCTATTCTGACATTTACATCATCATCGTCCAATACTTCTAGTAAAATTTCGTGTGCTTTAGGAATAGAATTTTCATATACTCTCGCTAAAGCCCTTATTCCATCAGTTCTCTTTACAAAACCTCCACCATTTGTTAACGATAATTCCAATGTTTCAATCTCTCCTTCTGCTAATTTTAGAATTTCATAAACTGGAATTCGTTGCCAAGGACCATCAGATGGTTGCAGAGAACGAATATCCTTTTCTACAGTTTTCTTCCTCTGTTGGATAATTTTCCCAGTACGTGGGTCTCTAGCAACATAGTCGTCTGCCATATATTTCAATAGCGCCGGAAGCGACCTTCACTATTCAACTAAAGGTTCATCTGTTCAGGAATATATTAGAAAACAATCAAGAGATATAGCACACTCAGAAGTCTGTTAATATGTCTGAAGAATCCATTAATGAGGTTCAAAAGTTAATTTTTGTGAGTTTCTCCGAGCAAACCGAACTAAGCATTTCTGATCTAGAAAGACTTTGGTCTCTAGAACTTCAATGGATGATGCCTGAAGAAGCTTCTTTAGTAATTAAAAAATTAATAAAGTCAGGTTGGCTAGTCTCGGAAAATAATTTAGTTTCTCCTGTTTATCTTGATAAACAGAGTTCACCTAGCCTTGGGTGGCAACCAATGTTAAGAATAATTTCCTCCCCCCCAATCTTTGTTTCTGAATCAGTTCCCTCTGCTATCGTCAAGGCAGAGGCCAAATCTGAAATTATTGTTAACGTAGTCCAATCTGAAAAGACTTTTTCTTCCGAAAAACACCCTCCAGACCGTTCAGAGAGCAATATCCCAACTTTAATTAGGTTCATAGCCAAGAAATCAGAGATAGATAATAGAGAAGTTGTACGAAGAGCTCAAAGAAAAAGGCGTTCATTAGGGCCAGTGACTCTATGGATGGCCCTCGCTCTTGTTGCTAGAGAACAGGGCCTAGATATGGTTGAAGTTTCTTCTCTAATAGAGCCGGCCTAGTTTTCACTGGAAGTTGTGACTTCAGCCGCTAATAATCCTGGTAGAACAAACAATGCTAAGATTAGAGAAAATGCAACGGAAATTGAGCTAACAATTCCAAAATCTTGTATCACAGGTATAGGAGACAATTTTAATACTAAAAATCCGCATATTGTAGTGCCAGCAGACATGATGAGTGCAGTCCCAGTAGTTTGGTACATAATTTTCATAGATTCCCACACCCCATGGCCTGATCTTCGATTACTTTCAAAACTTCTCCAAACATGTATGGAATAATCAATTCCTAATCCAACAGTTAGTGCTGTAATCATTATGGTTAATACATTCCAATTTAACCCAAGGATTGCCATCGAACCAACAACCCAAGAACCACTAATTCCAACCGGCAAAATTACTACCAGTGATTGACCTAATCTTCTAGTTAAGATAAATAATACTAGTATTGAAACTAGTAAACTCCAGCCCGTCGATTCAACTTGTGAGACAACTAGCCCTGAAAAAATACTGTGAATCATCATCACATCTCCTCCGATGTGAGCATCTGCATCTATATATCCTGAATCTTCAATCCATTCTGCTTGTTTTTCAAATTCCACTGCTAATACTGAAGTTTGTTCACTTGTTTCTGCGATAACATCTATTCTAATTTTTAGATATTTGATGCTATTATTATCATCCGTAAGAGCGACATACATCGATGTTCTTTCACTCCAAGACTGTCCTCTCAATGGTTCCCCAATTGATTCATTAAGTAATAGTGAATGGACTGCTGCAGACAAATCTCCTTCAACAAAACCATCTCCCACATCTAATCTACCATCATAAATCCCTAAATGGAAAGTTTCACCAAAACTAGAATCTGCTTCTATTGCATCTCTGAGAATTGGATATAATCCATCATATGATGGACGTTGTGAATCAGTATTTGTTGGAATAACAACTCCTGAAATAGTAGAAATTCTAAGATCTAACATGTCAAGTCCTCGGAGCATATCTCTTTCTCCAGATAAAGAATCTTTACCCTCAGTTGGTTCAATAAGTATTGTCACAGACTTCCAAGCCGCAGCATCATAAGATTCGTACATATCCCCCCTAACTTCCATTATTGGCATATCTTCATCAGAAAGGAAATCAGTCAGTTCAAAACTAGTTTCAAGTTTAGTTCCTGCTAAGAATACTGAACTAGTTGTTAATAAAACGACAACAAGTAAAATTCTAGCAGTATTTCTTTTTTGGAAATTTGTTGCTAAATCAGCAAATTTAGACAAATCAATAGGCTTTCTTTTCTTTACTCCAGTTGTTTTCTCAACAACTACGTGTAAAGCCCCTACTGTAACTGTACTTGCAATAAAAGCACATACTACGCCTAATGCTAAAGTTATGCCAAAGGTTCGTAAGGGAGGTAGTGGAGATAATGAACTTGCAAGGAAAGCAGATACTGTAGTTACCACTGCTAGTGTTAAAGCGACTCTCAATATTGAGAATGCCCTTACCCATGCATGAGCAGCAGAGTTAGAATGTTTACGAGCTTCTTCGTATCCTCTTTGAAGGTGGATTGCGTAGTCAATTCCCAGACCAAAAACCACCGGAGCCACTGCGACTTCAAGTATGGAAAAAGGCCTTCCTAGCAAGGTAATAGTCCCATACGTCCAAACCAATGCTGCAGTAAGTCCTAGTAAAGGCGCAGCAATCATTAATGCTGAACGGAAAACTACTGCTAAAACAAATACTACAACAATAATTGCTAGCATCAACAACCAAGTAAAATTATCTAAAGTGGTGTCATTAATGTCATTACTGATTAGATCATCAGATATGACCCCATAATTCAATACAGTGCTTGAATCTGAAGTTATATTTTCTGTTAGGACTTCTCTGATACTTTTTGCAAGGTTCTGCCTTTCCTTGGAATCTAAAGATCCATCAATTTCTATTACCCACATGGTACTAGATGAAATAGGCGTAGAAGAACCTTCTTTGGTAACAATCCAATCACAAACATGAATGTAATCAAAATTAGTATTTAATAAAGCATCTTTAGCAAATGTTGCCGAAGCTATTGCTTGGTCGTTCCCTATTGCATCTGTACATTCTTCATCATCATTTATTATTGCTAATATCAGATTATCCCATTCATTAAAATCCTGTATAGTCCTACTTTGATTATCTCTTTCTTCAAGGATATTTTGTAAAATACTTGCAATATTGATATGAGATATAATTCCGTTACCAAATTTCTCATCAATACTTTCTAAATCATTATGTAATTGTTGCAATGCTCCGATTTCTAATACATTAGCTCCTTCCTCATTTGGTGTGACATGAACATAAATTCTATTTGGCGTATCCTCCATTACTAGGTTCATCCTTTCTTCCGCAGATTTTGCTTCATTCTCAGGTGCGAATGCTGAAAGGTCGGTTGTGAATTCCGGTAGGGGAACAAGCACTGACGCTGTTATAACAGTTAATAATAGGCTGATAATTAGTATTGCCGGGGCTAATCTTCCAAACACTTCGGCGAACCTTTCTTCTCTTGATTCGCCCCCCTCCATCATTAACCCGAATCAATATCGGTGTTAAACTTAGACCGTTCTCTGTCCCTTCAAGCGCCAGCATTCGAAGGCAAGCCCTCAAAAAGGGGGGGCCACTCGAAAGGCTGTCTTATGCCAATCAAAGTCTTGAAAAACGAAGGAACCGAACTTCGCCTAAGAATCATCGGAGAGAATCATTCTACCTTACAACTTTTCCGTTCACGGCTTAATGATAGCAAAGATGTAGATTATGCAAATTACTTCCAAAAACATCCAGATTTAGATGAGCCTGAACTGTACGTTCGTTGTGTTAAAGGCAAGAAAGCAGAGAAAGTCTTCCGTGACCTCTGTTCAGATATTAACAAAGAATTATCTAATTTAGAATTATAAGTTGTTGAATATGGATAATAAGTCCATTGAAGAATACCTTGGTTTTGGTTCTGGAGCCGTCGAAGGTCTTGGGATTGGAGGAATTTTAAAGGTTAGAGTAGAAGATTTCAGAGTTGAAGAAGTATCTCCTATACCTGCACTGGACCCTAAAGGTCGTTTTACAGTAGCCAGGGTCACACTAGTAAACTGGGAAACAAATCGTTTTCTTAAGAGGCTTTCAAGAGCATGTGGAATAAATAGAAATCGTATTTTTGCATCTGGCTTAAAAGATAAGAGAGCGATTACTACGCAACTTCTAGTTATTGATGCTCCAAGGAAAAAAGTTGAATCAGTAGTTATTCCAGATACAACAATAGAAATTTTAGGTCGAACACATCAGAAAATTGGCATGTCTGATCATGATGGTAATCGTTTTTCAATAACTGTTAGGGGTTGTTGCTATGAGAATGGCGATCCTATGGATGGTAAAGAGGCCATGAGGAGGGTATTAGAATTAGTTTCTAAGATGTCAGAGAAACTTGGTGAGAATGTTTTTCCCAATTGGATAGGGCCTCAACGATTTGGTTCTACTAGACCCGTAACTCCAGAAGTCGGACGTGCTGTTGTGTCAGAAAATTTCCACGAAGCAGTCAATCTATATCTTGGTATGAAAGGATTAAATGACGGTGAAGAAACTGAACTTTTTAGAGAAATGTGGAGAGAAACAGGAAATCCTGAAAAGTGTCTTGAAATTATTCCTAAACATTTAGGGTTTGAAAGAAATATGTTAGAGAGTTTACAGAAACAACCTGAAAATTGGGTTAAGGCATACAAAACTCTCCCTCCTTCATTACAACTACTTACAGTTCATTCTCTTCAATCATTAGCATTTAACCATTCATTAGCTGGTAGACTTAAATCAAATATTGGCATTGTCGAACCAGAAATAGGTGACTTAGTGGCTCCAGTTCAACCAAGTGGTAGAATTGATGTAGGAAAAATGTCTGAAGTGAGCGATACAAATTTAGAAAGATGTCGTAGGAATTGTAGATTAGGTCGTTTAGCTGTAACAGGCCCTCTACCAGGCAATGATGCACCAATTGCTACAGGAGTTCCAGGTGAAGTAGAGAAAAAAGCACTTGAAAAAACTAGTTTAGATTCAATTGACTGGAAGGTATCCGCAATCCCACGTCTTTCTACTAACGGTACAAGGAGGCCATTGTCAGTCATGTTCAGAGATTTTTCAATTGAAGAAGTCCCTGAAATTCATGAATCTTCAATTTCGAAAAGGTGGGAAGAAGGCCCTAAAGAAAATGATTTATGGACTCCAGAGGGTTGTAGCATGAGAATGAAATTTATTCTGCCACCAGGGACTTATGCAACAGTATTGATGAGAGAACTAATGCGTTCTCCTTTAGATCACTATTGATTAATGTTAGAATTATTCAAAGTCTTCCCATTTCTAGAGCTTCTATCTGGCCAACTAGGGGATTGATTGCTCTGACTCTTTCTTCAAATTCATCTACGATTCCTTCGCCTTCACCTAGAACTACTTGGACTTCAATAAACATCATTCCAAATGCAAGAGGTTTAATTTCTACTGCTTGTACTTCATCAAAAGAATCGATTACATCTGCAATAGATTGGTAATCTGGAGTACCATCTTCTGGATTGTTTATAGTTACCTTATATTTTACAACGACATGACCCATAATTAACACCTCAATTCAAGGACCCTGGAAACCACAAGTTGGGCATATGTAAGGGACTGCTTGTGTTCTGCACTGTGCGCTTCTACCTATTGATGTACCACATTCTGGGCACGGAAACGCTGTACTTTTATTATCCACTAGAGGCACTCCTGATGATGTGCAAACTTCTGCTCTACTTCCCATTTCTGTCCCTCGGATAGGTCGGGCGAGCCACCACCCCTTTTTAGGCTTGATTGAAGAGATAGAATAGAATATCTAGCCCAATAGCCATTATTGCCATCTATACGGATATTTTGTAAGTAAAATCTCGTCCCAGTGTTTAGTGATAAAATGGGCGAAGATGAATTAATTTTGGAAGGCGAACAAAGCGACCTCAGCAAATATGTCGAAGATGCTGGTGGAATACATGGTCTAAGGGAGGTTCACAAAGTAAGGGGTTGGAACAATATTCAATATGGTGCTGGTTTATCTGGTAAAAATACTCCAGCAACTAAACTATCTATGAATAAAGCATTTATTCCACCCGGAGGTATTGCTAAAGCCCACATTCATGTTGATTTTGATGTAATGGTATTTCTTCTAAAGGGTAGCGTAAGACATGAGTTTGGACCTGGATGTCATAATTCTGTTACTCATAGTGCTGGTGATATGTTCTACATTGAGCCGGGCTTGCCTCATGAAGTTTTTAATTGCTCAGATACAGATTGGGTTGAAGCAATTGTTTCGAGATCAGATGCTTCTGAATGGCAGAACATTATACCTTATGATAGAAGTTCTGAATGAGCTGAATTAAGTTTAGGGAAAGGCTGAGGATTAAATCCCCAGCCCTTCCTTTACGTTTATCTGTCTATATTTGCTCTTGATTTAAGACATCATTGCGGATGCTTTCTTAGCACCCATCCATGCTACAACACCGAAACCGATCTTGTTAACCATGTCAGCAATATTGTATAATATAGCCATAATTTCTTTGCCGTCAGAGCCAGAATCTACTATGTCTGTACCTACTAAGTAGCCAATAGGATAGATAATCCATCCGACTAGAATGAATGTTCTTAGAGCATTAGCACTCCATACTAATTCATCTTTGATTTTGCTGTTATCTACTCCCTTACCGTCGTATAGACCGAATGGAAGACCAGTTGCTACCATAATCATAGCCCAACCTACTCCACCAAGGATTAATCCAGCCCATGCATCAATTTCTCCAATTTCTCCAAGGTAACCAAATGCAATCATGATGATTGCACCTACGAAACAGACTCCTGTGAATCCTAGACCTAGTACTTTGTTGTCTGTAATAGCATCCTTTCCAACTAGTGAAGGGAATTTTAGAGCCATTAGTGGTACAGTAATAATCCAGTCCATGTATCTGTAGTCTGTGCTAACTGCGCCAGTATCGATGTAGACTCCACGCATATAGTAGTAGTGGAAAGCCGCAATACCAACAATCAATGCAGAAATTGTCATTGTTGTTCTGTATTCTGGAGCAACATTGTTTCTTTCACTCATGAAGAAAACAAAAGCCGCACCCATTGAAATATATCCTATGAAGAACATGAAGAAAGTAGCTCTTCCTAATGCATCTCCTGCATAGTATGTTTCCGGATCTATTGTTGCAGCAGAAACATTTTGTGTAATCATCAATGCTAACATTGTTGCACCTGCAATTATGGCATTCGTTCTTGGGCTAAATTTAGATAACTTACTATTCATTTCAAGTTCCTCTGGTTTTAACGGATGCTATTGATTATATAAGTAAATGTTTTTTTCAATTACCTTGAAGTGTTAAAACACACTATTCCTCATTTTTCCGACCTGTATATTTCCTGTAACCAATTATTGTATCAGTAATGTCTTTTTCTTCTTCGTAATCGATAACAACATCAAGATATTTCAAATGATCTTTCAGATGTTCATATGCAGTTCTTCCTTCGGCTCCCTTTCTAATTTTAGGTAATTTATTTCTACATACTAAGTAAGTTTCTGATGATGAACTTCTAGAGGCCGTTGGAGCGAATCTTTGTACACTCGAAAATCTCATTTTAGCTGCTTCAATTAATCCCTCAATCCCGACTCCTTGGAATATTTTTGTTACAAAAGAACCTCCGGGACTCAATATTGGCATCGCGGCATCTAGGACCATCGTGGATAATTCTAATGAGATTGCCTGGTCTGTATCGTAACGTCCCGTCAATCTTGGAGAGATATCACTAATGACACAGTTTAGAAAATATCCTTCTAGTTCTTGATTTATCTGTTCCACAGTTTTGGGATTTGTTATATCTCCAATTATAATTGTAGCCCCTTCTACGGGAGATGTTGACAATAAGTCAACACCTATGACATATCCATCTTCGCCCACTTCTTCAACAGCTACCTGTGTCCATCCTCCAGGATGACATCCAATGTCTAGAACATAATCTCCTTTTCTAATAATATCGAACCTTTCTTGAATCTGTTTCAATTTATACGCAGAACGTGCTCTATATCCCTTAGATTTAGCTTGCCTTCTCCAAGGGTCGCGACGGTTTTCTTGATACCAGCGCTTACTCATCAGTGTGTCTCGTCCAGCCTCTTAGTTATGAAGTAAAGACGTTTGGAGAGTTGCATATGGGGGGAAACGCTGGGTTCTGTGGCTTCATAGTTTTACTATTGTTAGCATTACCATCATCTAATATCGTTGCAGAAGAAGACTCAAATAATTGGTATGTCGAAGGAGGTAATTCTGTCTTAATGGAACAATATACTGCTACTTGGTGTGATGTATGTGCGCAAATAGACCCCTGGGTTTCTGAATTTGCAGATGACCGTGGCTCTCGATTAGTTAGAGTTGCTTTGCATGATCCTGTAAATGATCCTCTAGGTAATTCAATTTCTTCTGAGAGATTATCTATCCATCCAAATAGTTTGGAACTAGCTCCTTCTTTTTGGTTTGATAGTAACAACGAGATCAAAGGAAGGGTCGATCCCGTAGACTTAGATAGGGCTTTGCTCAATTCTGAAGGAAATCGAGGTTCAGATACTTTAATTTCAATCTCAGCAGCCAAGATATTTGATAGTAGTTCCTTGAGTTTGAGAGTAAATTTATTTAATGTTGATAATTCAAGCAATAATACTCAAATTAGTATTTTTTTATTGGCCGAGATTAATATTGATAAATCTCAAGCAACAAACGGTATTACAACTCATGAGGATGTTGCAATTGCTTATATGAATATGGATATAGATACAAATTTCATCAAAGATAATACGTCTTCAGAAACGAATTTCAATTCACAATTTACTAATATTTCAATGACTAGAAATATAGATAGTTTTGAGATTAATCTCGATTTTTCTTTGGAAAATGTGATTTCTGAAGACATTTCTATTGTCGTAGCGCATGAAAAAACAGTTGAAGATCAAAGATCTACATTAGGAGCTATATTTTTAAATTTGGATAATAGTCAAAATTCGAACGGAATTAATGTTATATTCCCTTTAATACTGATATGTTTAATTTCAACAGTTATTCTATTCAAAGACCGATTTCTTTGATTAATTCTTTGACTGTATATCTGATAGCATCTTCAGATTGCATCGTAGGTACGAATTTTGTCGCAAATAATCGTTCAACATCTAATGAGGTTTTTGGAACATCACCTGCCCAACCTCTATCTCCTCCCGTGTATTCTATTGAAACGTTCTTTAGACCACTCTCTTCAACTACAATTTCTGCAATTCTTCTCACTGAACATGTATCTCCTGTACCTAAGTTGTAAAGACTTACGTTTTCTTTTGAATAATCGATTAGGTGTATCATTGCTCTAACGCAATCTCCTGCAGACATATATGATTTTTCTTGTAAACCATTACCCAAAACTTCTAGTCTATTTGGATTATTTTTTAATTTGTGAATGAAATCAAAAATCACTCCATGAGTGCCCCTAGGTCCGACGATATTAGCGAATCTGTGTATCCAAGCCTCCCCTCCGAAAGTTCCACACCATGAACTAATCAATGCTTCAGACGCTAGTTTTGATGCACCATATAATGAGATTGGTAAGATTGGACCATAAGTTTCTGGGGTAGGCATAATGTTTGCTTCACCATAGATTGCACTCGAAGATGAGAAAGAGATTCTTTTTACATCATTCAGCCGCATTGCCTCTAAGACATTATAAGTTGCCATTGTCCCTTGCTTAAGATCAGTATCTGTAATTTCAGTACCTAATCTTATATCTGGGTTTGCTGCTAAATGATGTACGGTATCAATTCCTTTCATGGCTTTCTTGACAGATTCTAAGTCTAATAAATCAGCCTTAAATATCTCTACTTTTCCTTTACCTTTGTGATGTTGCAAGAACTCTTCTCTTCCACTACTAAAATTATCTAAAACTCTTACACTGTTTCCCTTGGCTACTAAAGAATCTACTAAATGAGATCCAATGAAACCGGCGCCTCCTGTGACTAAATGCATATTATCCCTCATTTTCCGACCATTTCCCAATATTTCTTCTATTTCTCAACAAATAAATTGAACCCACATAACCAATTAGTGAGATATGTGCTATTGTACAAAATGGACAAATATGTGGAGCATTTTCAACTTGAGTTAACTCGATTATAACCAACAATGCGACGAATGGCAACCCTGCAATCCCAGCCCACCATGCGTAATTCAAATAATCTTCAGACCATTTTGCATATCTATCAAGGTACAAACACAAACTTAGAAAAATTAATGCTGAAAAAGATAATATTCCAAATATTCCCCACGGAACTCCAAACAAGTTATTCCATTGTGGATCTCCAATTACTGAACCACATTGTACAATTCCCTCAGATGAACAAAATGCAGTACTTCCTTGAACAACCATTTGATTATGAATAATGTAAGTATATGCAGATGAAGTTATGCCTACAAAGGCAAAACTCAGAGATGAGATTAGCAACATTGACGTCTTTTTCTCATTATTTACTATCATTAAGTAACTACTAATAGCTAGGCCTAAAATGAAAATAATCAGGACCGGATCAGTCAAAATCTCACTCATTGAGAATCACCTACGAGTCTTTGCATTGCCGATTCAATATTCTCTCCTTCGTTTTCATATTGATTCCATGCCACATAACCATCTGGTTGTAGTAGGACCAAAAACGGAGTCCCGGAAACTTCCCAGTCTGCCAAAATGCTGCTACTTCCTTCAATATAGTTCCAATTATGTATCGCTCCGGGACGATTTACACAATTATTCCTGCCAGAATTACAGCCATCGCCATCATTTTCTTCGGTTCCATAATTTGTTTTATCTCGAAATGCTTCTACTTCCGCTCTATCACTATCGTGATTATTAATATTTAATTCTACAGCAATTGTAATAAATTCTACATTCTCTGACCACTGCGAGTATAATTCACTCATTGTTTCAGCTTCAGTCCAGCAATATGGACAATCCGTATCGCTGAATTGTACTAAAATCCATTCTCCATCTCCTCCTTCTTCCCATTCATAGTCAAATGTATCAGAAAGTTTGAATCTCTGCCAATTTTCACCATTATAGGCATCCGCAATGAAATCAGGAGCCAGTTCACCCTCACTTGGCCCTATTGTGGCGGGTGGTGCTATGATGACTATTAATAGCATTATAACTGTCAAAATTGTTCCTAGAGTAAATCCTGCAATTAATCTGACATCATCATCTCTTCCTTTTTGCACCAAGGGTTTCCTGCGTCTCGCCATTATAATCAATCCTCGGACATACTCATTTACTTTCAGTAATTCGTATAGTCGCTCTGAATCAAATTAATTATTCTATATAGAATTTAATATTTTTGTCAAATCTAAATTTACCTTAATTCTCAATGTTTGTAATTTTACTTGCGATTATTTCATTTGGTCTCTGTGATAGCAGGCCTATGTGGACGATGTGCGAGAGACCTCAGTTTCGTTATCAGACCCCTCACCTGAATACGATGATGAGGTAGTATTCTGGGAGCGTTTCTATGAAAGATTGGCTCCATTCAGAGATTCACTAATTAACATCAAGAAATTAGCTATGGAAAGCCCATTAGGTGATTTATATGAAATTGGGGCAAGAGGGATAAATAATACAAGTGATTTGTTTAGTAGAACTGCAATAAGAACTGCTGAGATATCTTATTCGATGATTCTTAGAAGTCCTGGTTTGATTGTAGCCATATTAATTCTAATTACTGCTCTAACAGTTAAACCAGCAATGAATTTCCAAGATCAGATCAATGGCGATGTTGAAATTTATCTGCCTGATGGGGCAGATTCAACTGAATTACTATTAGATGTCCGAGAAGCTCCTTGGGCTACGGATATTTTCATTTTATACATACAAACTAATAATGCCGCCACAGGTAATGAAAGAGGTGATGAAAATATTACTGATGTCAATATTCTTAGTCAATTATCATGGTTGGAAGGAGATGATAACAATAGATTGGCAGGTGGTTATCAAGATGGTCTCGATACGTATAAGGATGATAGAGGTCGGAATGACGGAGTGATTTGGATTCTTTCTCCCTCTCAAATAATTAAGGAAGCAAACTCCTCCAGTTATCGTTTTAATTGTGCAGTTGAAAAATACGGCCTTCCTACTGGCCCGAGTGATAATTGTGCAATTTCTAATTCCAATCCTAATGAGGGTTATTCAATTCCTGATGATCAAGTAAGAGTAGATACATTAGTTGATCAAGCAGGTTCTCTGATAGAGTCTTTTGTTAGAGATACAAATGGAGATGGTGTTTGGGACACTGGTGTAATTGTAATGGGGCTATTATTCGATATGGAAGAAACTGAGATTCCCCGTGATAACGGTTTGAAGGATCATAAGGCGTTTATATCCTATGCTGAAGATTTAATTTACGAGAAATCAGGCGTTAATTGCGAACTCTGCCTTAGGACTTATGTAAATCCCACATCCACTATGGATGAGGCCTACATTGACGTCATCCCTGCGAGAAAGGCGGTTACTATTACGGGGCTGACTCCCGTAATTCATGAAGTTTCAGATAAGATTTACAAGGAATTAGTCAATGTAATGCTTCCAATAAGTGCAGTTCTTGTTTGTCTTGCAATGCTAATACTTCACAGAAATCCAAAAGTGATAATCGTGGGAGGACTTCCAATTGCTATGAGTTTAGCGATTACATTTGGAATTACAGTAATTTTTGACATTATGTTAACTCCGATGATTATTTCTGCAGCGCCTATACTCGTAGGTCTTGGAGTCGATTATGCTTTACATTTAACAAACAGAATTGAGGAGAATAGAGTCGAACTAATTGAAGAAAAACTAGAAAAAGCTTGGGAGGCAAATAGGGATGGATTAAATCCTGAAACCATTAATCCATGGGATCCTGTAATCAGTTTGACTGCAACTGTCAGAGCTGGTTTAACCACTGGCAACGCAATTATGCTATCTGCAATGACCACAATTATTGGTTTCAGTGTTTTAACTTGGACTTTCTTGGTACCTATTCAACCTATGAGGACGGTCGGAATTACGCTTTTAATAGGTATTTTTGTCACATTTTTACTTTCAATGATAATGGTTCCAGCATTAGTAGAGCTACTTAGATATCGTAAAGGTAAAACCCAATTATTTGACAAGATGTGGGATAGAATCGGTGAGATCCCTGTTAAGGGAACTATTGTAGTAATACTTGCAGCATTAGTTGTTACTGTTCTAGGAGTAGCAATGTTTTCCGAAACAATGGGTCAACAAATCGCTGCTGGTCGCGATGAAGTCCCTCCAAATATGGCATCATACGAAGCTTTAGTAGAATACAGCACAGTTTTTGAAGGTGGGCAAACAAATATGTTCATTATTAATGCGGAAGAAAGAGGATCGGTCAATGGAACGGCTCCAATCAGAGATTTACCAATTTTGGATTCAATAGAAAGTTTACAAATTCAAGTAGATAATGTCCCTGAAACAGATACAATTAGTCTTGTAAATATTCTAAAGGCCATACATGTAGATGTCAATATTTCTGGCTTAGAGATTTATGATCAAAGTCTTTGGGAAATTTTACATGACGAGTGTTGGGATAAATCAACAGATCCATTTAGCCCTCAATGCTGGGCTTACACCGTTTCTAGTAAGGAGGATATGGTAAATATTGCTTTTGACACATTGTCTCCCGAAATTAGGTCCATGCTAATGAATGAAGACACTGGCTTTGGAGAAACAAAAACCTTAGTTTATGCTAATCAGCCGTACATTAATCTCTATAATGCAACTATTTATCGAAATGCTATAGATGATATTTTGGAGGGTGAAGAAGAATGTTCCGGAGCTCTTAGATGCACCGCAATAAATATTGATGACACCTATAATTCATTATTAACGGGGGGATTACCAGTTTCTATAGATATTAACGATGGAGTACATAAGGCACAGAGTCTAACTACAATATGGACCATGTTCATTCTTTTGATTGCTATGGCATTTTTGTTTAGGTCACCTAGATTGGCAATATTTACAATGGCTGCTGTTGGTGCAGTGGTTCTTTGGCAACCCTTACTTATGAGATTCGGCGGAGTTGGAGTTAACGTTTTTACCGCTATGATAGGGACTATCGTTTTCGGTATAGGTGTTGATGATTCTATTCATATTGTAGATCGCATCAAAGATGAAGGTGAAACTCCAGCAGGAATTGTCAAGTCTGTTTCAAAAACAGGACAGACAATATTCGAAACTACTGCCACTACCTGTGCAGGATTATCTGCAGGATTATTTGTTTCAATACCTGGATTGCAAAATTTCTTTGTTTTAATGATGGTTCTATTGGTATTGGCTTTATTGACAAGTTCAATACTTCTACCTTCTATTATTGTTCTTCAAAAAGAGTTTACATCTAGGATATTAGGTAAAGGTCCTTGGTTAGATTTCGAAGAAAGTGGTTCACTAGAAAAAAGTTCAGTTATGGATGCAGTAATTGATTCTAATGTGTAGTCAGACTTATTACATTTTTAAATTATAAGTATATTTTTCTACTGTAAGCCTTTGCATAATCTATGAGGAGAAGATTTAGTGGACTGATGTTGTCTCTTATTATAGTCTCAATGACTCTTAGTGGATGTATGTCTTCTGAAGATTATAATTCAGAAAATGATGCAACTTTGGAAGATGAACCTCCTTACACTGAAGACGGTATATTCACTTGTATTGAGCACGATAATCTCTCGAGATGTTGGCAAACTCATGTACCTGAAAATCTCGATATTAACGAGACAGTTCCACTCATTATTGACATGCATGGATACGCCTCTGACTCGACATTCCATAGAGCACTTTCTTCTTTCAATGATATTGCCGATGAAGAAGGGGCAATTGTAATTTATCCAGATGGAGTATTGGGATTAAACCAAGAGTGGGATATGGAGGAAAATCAAGCCTGGAACTCTGGTTGGTGTTGTGCACACTCAGCGCGTGAAGATATTGATGATGTTGGTTTCATCGAAAGAATAGTCAATATCTCACTAGAGATGTATAATATTGACCCCACTCGAATTTATGCATCTGGATGGTCAAATGGATGTGCAATGGCTCAAAGACTAGCTATTGAATCAAGTGATATTTTTGCTGCTGTAGGATGCATGGCGTTCTACCTCATCACTGATCCCGTAGAGAACTACAGCCCTATACCAATTATGGAAGTTCATGGCTTTCTCGATCAAGTAGTTCTCTACTCGTCTACTGCACTTAGTGTGCCTTTCAATGAAGAGATGTGGACAAATCCTGAGGCCTATGATACAGGTGCGATAGAGAATATGTATGAGTGGGCCGATCATAACGGATGCTCTGGTTCACCAGAGACTTTCGAGATTAATGCTTTGTATTCTATTCAGGGTTTCGATGATTGCGAAAATGGGTCATCGGTCAGATTGATGACAATTTATGCAGCACAACATAATCCATATGAAAAGGATGTAGACGATGGAACTATTATTGGTGGTGTATTTGCTGGAACGCAGGGACTTGTTCAATCTAGCCACATAGTTTGGGAGTTCCTCAATCAGTATTCTAAGTCATCCTAATGAAAAAATAATTAATATTTATTTTTGTTTTTCAGCAACAATAATTTCAGACGGTTTAGGCCGATTCGCATTGAAAGAATTAATTTTTTTGTCGCTTGGATAACCTAAACAAATTCCACAAAGTAATGAGTAATTTTTACTTATTTCAAATTCTTTGCGCACTGCATCTTCCCAAACCGCAACAGCACCTTGTGGGCATGTCCCTAATCCTTTAGAATGTGCTGAAAGAATTAAATTTTGCATAAAAAGTCCCGCATCGGAGGCAGAATATTTCCCTAGAGACTTGTGTGTAAATAGAAATAATTCAACAGGTGCTCCGAAAAAATCATAGTTCCTGGCCCACGCTTTATCACGAGTTTTTTTATCGTCTCTATCGATATCATTGTGAGATAAAAAATCTCTTCCTTGATTTTTAGATCTTTGAATCAAATCTTTATGATATGGTCTTGTAATAATCCAATTACTTGTAGGTAGCCCTTTTCTTTTCAATACAGCCTTTATTTTTCCAAAGATGCTACCTCTTGCTCCTTTAATGGCCTCCCACCTTGTAAGGAACTCTTTTGATAGCCTATCTCGAACATCTCCCTTAGCGACAGCTACTAGAATTGGTCTAGTATTACTCCAACTGGGTGATGTTAGCCCATCAGCAATTATTTCGTCAATAATTTCGTCAGGAACTGGAATTGAAAGGAAATCTCGTGTTGAGCGGCGTGATGACACAAAAGAGTGAAAATCTTCAGAGTCAAAATCCATACTATCAACCAATTACTAATTATCCGTGAACATTGATACAAATAAATTACTGTATTGAAGAATCAATCTTATTCTTTGTTTATTTAGTGTGAGGGTGCAGGGAGTAAGCCCCTTTCTGTTCACCTTTCGGCTGGTCACATTCAACTTAGCATCCTACCTGTCCCTGTTGATGCCATACAGGACTGCTTGGACTTGCTCCAGCGGGGTTGCTCGTTCCATCTACATTCAGACAATCTCTTCCTTTCGGATTCACTGTACACGTCTGATATAGTTCGTTTCTATTACAGAGCCGACCTTCCCAGATCTCCGACGTTAATCGGACCGCTTGCATCTTGGAGAGGGGACTTTCCTCAGTGTCGTACACTGTCAGTGACCCTCCTGCTCCCTCATGACACCGAAGAGCACTCTTCGCATGAACTTCTCGGTCACAGAATTTCATGTAATATGACAATATACATTGGAAACCATCATGGTAGTAGTGCCTGTCCAGACATTATGGGAGACGTTGAGAGGCTGAAAGAAGAAGCCGGTATTGCTGCCTGTAATTTCATCAAAGATGGTATGAAAATAGGTCTTGGAACAGGTTCAACCGTTCGACATACTGTCATTGAGATTGGAAGAAGAATATCTGAAGATGGACTTAATGTAGTAGGCGTTCCAACCAGTGAAGAAACACGAAAATTAGCACTGGAAGTGGGAATTCCACTAGTAACCTTGTCAGAGTCCGGTGAGCTTGATTTAGTAATTGATGGAGCTGATGAATTTGATGCTAATTTTTCTTTGATTAAAGGCGGCGGAGGTGCGTTAACAAGAGAAAAAATAGTTGCTCAGTCATCCAAATCAATGATAGTAGTCGCAGATGATAGAAAACAAGTAGAGACTCTCGGCGATTTCGGTTTACCCGTAGAAGTTCTTCCATTCGAATGGGAGCGAACGAGAGATCGTATCTCGTCTATTTGTCCAGGTGAAGTCACATTAAGAGGGGGTACAGAACCTTTCGTAACAGATAATGATGGATATATTCTTGATTGTAGTTTCGGTCCATCTATTTCGAATCCAAAGTCCTTAGAAAAGAAAATTCTGAGTATTGCAGGTGTTGTAGAAGTAGGACTCTTTGTAGATATTTGTGATGTTGTTATATTGGCTTCGAATGGTGGTGTGTCGACCTTGATTAATGATTCAGGGCGTCTAAATTAACTATCACTTGAGCCGTTGTAATTATACATAAGTTCTAGGTCGCAAGGCTGGGTCTGTAGCTTAGTCAGGTAGAGCGTCCGGCTCTTAACCGGAAGGCCGCGGGTTCGAACCCCGTCAGACCCGCCAACTATTAGCAAGGCGGAAGCAATGTATTTGCTTACCCGTTGTAATTATAGAGGGGTGCTTTGTCGCGAGGCTGGGTCTGTAGCTTAGTCAGGTAGAGCACCGGGCTTTTAACCCGGGGGTCGCGGGTTCGAACCCCGTCAGACCCGCCATGCTCATCACCAATTTTTGGTGATGAGTTTGGCTTAATCTCCGGGTTCAATACTAATTATCTGATGCTGACTTTGATATGTCAGTGCTTACACGCTCAATCACGGTGGTTGACTCAAATGAGTAAAGACATATGGATTAGCGATATTCTTGCTGGCAAATATGATGGTTCCGAAGTCGAACTCAAAGGTTGGATTTATCGTTCACGAGGTTCGAATAAAATCAGATTTATTGTCGTAAGAGATTCTACTGGAAACATTCAATGTGTGGCTAAAAGAGATGTTTTAGGAGATGTTTTTTTTGATGAGTTGAAAAGTTCGTTGATAGAGTCAAGTGTCATTTTGAAAGGTATAGTCCAGCCAACCGATAGAGAACATGGTCATGAATTACAAGTTTCTAGTGGCGAAGTAGTCGGTTCAGTAAACCCCGAAAGACCATTTCCAATTACTGAATCAGCAATGGCAGAGGCAGATGGTGGTGAAACAGAGTTCCTTCTTGATAACAGGCATTTGTATCTTAGAACAAGTAGAATGACAACAATGCTAAAAATCCGCTCATCAGTATTTGGAGCCGTCCATTCATACTTCAGAGATCTTGATTTTATTGAATACCAAGCTCCTAATTTTGTTGCTGGAGCAGTGGAGGGAGGAAGTACACTTTTCGAAGTCCCTTATTTTGGACGTAAAGCGTATCTAACTCAATCATGGCAACTTTATGCTGAAGCAGCTATGCCTGCACTTGAAAGATTGTATACTATTGCTCCATCATTTCGAGCAGAAAAATCAAGAACTCGTAGACATTTAACAGAGTTTTGGCATGCCGAAATGGAAATAGCTTGGGCTTCAAATAATGAAGTTATGAAACATGGTGAGGGGCTAGTTCGACATATTGCTAGTACATTGTTAGAAGAGAGGTCAGATGAATTATCTAGCTTAGGAAGAGATTTGAATTTGATTTCCCAATATGCAGATAATCCATATCCGATTATTCGTTATGACGAAGCGATTGAAACTTTACAAGGAAAGGGTGTGGATGTTGAATGGGGGCAGGATTTAGACTATTCTAAAGAAAAGATTTTGACTGCTGATTTCGAAGTCCCTCACTTTTTGACACATTATCCTAGGATTGCTAAACCATTCTACCATAGGCCTGATCCTGAAGATCCTAAATATGTCCTTTGCCATGATTTACTTGCACCAGAAGGGTATGGGGAAATAATTGGCGGAGGTGAGAGAACATGGTCTGAAGCTGAAATCTTAGAGCGTATAGATGAGGAAGGGACTCCTAGAGATCCATACGAGTTCTATATCGACACCCGTAGATACGGAGGAGTCCCGCATGGAGGTTTTGGAATGGGTGTAGATAGGGTATGTACATGGTTGTCTGGTGCTGAACATATTAGAGAAGTGATTCCTTTTCCTAGAGATAGCCGTAGAGTAACACCCTGATGATTACTAGTAAAGTACCTAATTAGCATGAACCGCTAATCGAATGCCATATACGAGAAACAATACTCGACGGTCTATGGGCAGCGACTGGCAGAGTATAGATTTGGCTAATCCAACCGAAGAACATGCAATGCTTAGGGAAATGATACGAGGTTTTGTTTCAGAAGAAGTTGAACCACAGGCATTAGAATATGATAAATTTGAGAAGTTTAATCAAGAACTCTTTAGAAAATTAGGGGATTATGGATTACTTGGAATTAGTGTACCTGAAGATTATGGGGGTTCAGGTATGGATGCAACAGCAGTTGCAATTGTGAATGAAGAGTTATCATACTCCGATCCGGGTTTTTGTCTAGCTTATCTAGCCCACGCTCAATTAATGGTGAATAATTTAGCACATAATGGAAGTGAAGAACAAAAAAGCCGTATTTTACCAAAAGTTTGCAGTGGTGAATGGATAGGTTGTATGGCAATGAGTGAGCCAGGATATGGTACTGACGTATTGGGGATGCAGACATCTGCTAAACTCAATTCAGATGGTAACTGGGTAATTAATGGCAGAAAAATGTGGATAACCAATGGTTCAATTGACGATGAAAGTACTCCTGCGGACATTTGTTGGCTTTATGCTAGAACTGGCACTGATTCTAAAGGGCGTGCTCAGATAACTACATTCCTCGTCGAGAAAGGAATGCCAGGTTTTTCTGTCGGACAGAAAATCTATGATAAAACTGGAATGCGTGCATCAAATACTGCAGAATTAGTATTTGATAATTGTATTGTCCCTCCCGCAAATGTTGTGGGCGGTCCCGGTGAATCTATGATTCATATGATGAGAAATTTGGAAATAGAAAGAATTGGCCTTGCTGCCATGGCTCTTGGAATAGCCCGTAGAAGTTTAGATGCAATGAATAAATACGCATCGGAAAGAGAAGCGTTTGGTAATGAAATAAGAGATTTTGGGCAAATTCAAAGACATATTGGAGAATCATGGGCAGAATACAGAGCAATGCGATCATATGTTTATGATACTGCTAGAAATACAGATTTATCGAAGTCTGGAAATAGGTTGGATACCGATGGAGTCAAACTTTATGCTACAACAGCAGCAAAAAATATTGCAGATAGAGCAATCCAAGTAATGGGCGGGTATGGTTACGTTGGAGAATATGTCGTTGAAAGACTTTGGAGAGATTCAAAACTATTGGAAATTGGAGGAGGAACTCTAGAAAGCCATCAAAAGAATATTACTAGGGACCTTGCTAAAATGCCTGAAAAAATCAATGAATGAACTATTTTTGGTAGTCCCGCCCGGATTCGAACCAGGGTCGCCGGGACCAAAACCCGACATGATGGACCACTACACTACGGGACTAGTGGGCACTTCGAAGCGCTCTTACTCTTTGATTATGACGGGACACGTGGCCGGTAAATACAAGTCAACTGTAACTACGCAAAGGATATGCATCAACGTCGTGCCGTGGTTTTGGCAGTGTTAATGTTAACCTCTTCAATAGTATTATTACTGAATAATGAAGATAATGACGCTTTTTCAGAAATAAACGACAATTTGTATACACCATTAGATGCTATTCCACCTTCATTTCCATCTCCTGGGAATCCTTGGATTGAGGATTCTCTTAATCAAAGAGTTGAATCTGGTGTAGAAAAGATCCGTGTCACAGTAATAACTTGGTCTTTAGCGGAATTGAATTTTTGGCAACTAAATAATAATGCATTGGATAAACAAGCGGGTGCTAAGAATGGAGAAATTTTTGAGGTTTACGACCCTACTTCAGGAGAAATCGACCATAGGACATTTTGGATGGCTGCAGATATTTTTCATAAATTACCAAGTGTACCAGGGGTAATTTCAATATTAGATGCACAAAATAATCCTCAACCATATGATACAATTCCTTTTGATAATCCGGATTTTAATCCCGAATCAGTAAGGTCTGGAGAAATTCATGGAGCAAATGATGCTTGGGAGAGAGGATATACCGGCGAAGGTATCGTAGTTGCAGTTGCAGATACTGGAGTTGATTTCGCCCATCCTGACTTGAATGGAACGCAAGCAAGAGTTGATGACTCTCGTTCAGATTGGTCTGGCTGGCCAATGATGTTCGATCATAACAGTATGTATTCTTATTTGGTTAATGGAAATGCTTACCCTCAGTCAAGTACATGGTATGCAGATACATCAAACTTAGATTATGATAATAATTCTGATGGTGTATTGGATTTATCCGGGTACAATATTTCTGGAATCCCTAATTCACTGTCGGGGGTCTATCATTTAGGAGAACATCCAGATTCAACATTGCGTTCAAAAGTAGGTTCTGATGTACCAATTCTAGTAGTAGATGAAAATGTTTCTGGAGTATACGAGACGGTTTACGTGGACATGGATGTAGACGGGAATTTCACCGGAGAGAAGGCGATAAAACCAGGCTCTGAAACAACTGGTTTGGATACCAACGGGGATGGTCTTTGGGATATTTCTGGAGGATTAGTATACTGGGTATCTGATGGAATTAATGGAGTTCCATATGGTCAAACGTACTCAATAAGACATGGTTATCAAAATAGAATAGCAGGTGCAGGGAATCTGACATTATTTATGTTAGATTCCGGAAATCATGGGACACTGTGTGCTAGTGCGATTTCTGCTCAAGGAGTGATTGATGATGGAAGAGTAATGGGGATGGCCCCGAATGCTACTATTGCTTCAATTGGAAATCATTATTCAGGTGGCCATTCACTAGATGCTTGGCGATGGATAGCTGAGGGTAATGATGGGAAATCTGACACAAAGTATGATCAGGCTGATATCGGTTCTTTTTCATTCGGTTATTCCAGTATTGATGAATCTGGAGCAGATGGATATTCTCTATATCTTGATTGGTTAACTAGAGTATACAATGATAATGCTTCATATTCAGTCGCCATAGGTAATGGTGGACATGGTTTTGGTACCACGAAAGTACCGGGGGCAGCTCATGGTGTATTTTCAGTAGGTGCTTTTAGTTCGCGTTCGAGTGATTCATGGGGACAAAATGCGCCTTGGTCAAATAGAGGGCCTAATGTTGTAGGGAGGATGGATCCAGATATTGTTTCAGTTGGATGGAGTGCAACAGGTGATCAACCTCTAAATCGGAGGAATGATGCTAATTCTGCTTGGTCAACTTGGGGAGGTACTAGTCTAGCAACTCCAATTGCTGCAGGATTGTTAGCAGTAGTTGCTGAGGCTTGGCAAGATACACAAGGAGAATATCCCGATTCCCAGACACTTCGAGACTTCGTCTTATCCACTTCTGATGATAGAGGTTATGAACCATTTATTCAAGGTGGTGGATGGTTCAATGCTTCACGAGCAGTCTCAACATTAGAAGGTGATAATGGCAGTTGGTGGATGAGTCCAGCACAATGGAATAGTGGTACATTCCAAGGAAAACATAGAGATGCTAACATCAACTACATGTTCCCTGGTGAATCACAAGTAGTCGATTTGGATTTCAAGAATCACGCTGAGAGAGATGTTTTACTCCGATTCACACCAACTTTATTCGAGCCACTTGCCCATGAAGTAATTGTATGGAATAGTACTGGTAATGGCAGTTCTAATGGTGAAAATGATACTTGGGATGGTCATCAGGGAGATAGACCTGATTTGTTAATCCCTTTGCATATTCCAGACACAGTCTATGCTCTCCCTGAAGATACTCGGCAACTTCGTGCTAGAGCAACAATTGAATACTCTGCATTCGACGAGAATATGGATAGAAGTACTGAAGAAAGAGTATTTTTACAGATTTACAGATGGTCAGATGATGATGGAGATGGAATTTATGTCGAGGATTTCGATAATGATTCAATGGTTGATTCTAATGATTGGACCGAATCTAGTGAATTAGAAGAGGTGACATATTGGTGGTCTAATGGCCCTAATGCAGAGGTAAGAGTAGGTAATCCATTTGAAGACGCTAGAGATGGTATTTTCCTTGGAGTTTGGAATCATAATGGAGATTTATCTGATGAGCCTGTAAGGATTGAAATTGATTGGACTGCATTCGGAAGCGTAGATGATCAGTGGATTACAATTCCTCCGACAATGGTTGTACATGCAGATGGAAATGATACTATTCAAATGAATATTGAAGTTCCATTAGATGCTGAATCTGGTCTCCACCAACATGGTGTTTTTATTGAGTCATTTGACTACCAAAATGGAACCGCCTCAATCACATCTCATAGGAATTGGACTCTTCCAGTTGTAACTAATGTTCCATGGTCAGGACCTTTTGAAATCAAACCTAAACCACTTGATGGAAATATGTCAAATCAGACTCTTTACGATGAAGAATGGATTAGTGGTGCTACAAGATGGAATTGGCGTGCTGAAAGCGGAGATTGGAGATTCTTGACAGTAGATTGGCCGGAGGAATGGGATACAGGCGGTACAGTAATTTTAGATGTTGACTGGGATGATAATCCATATACTGATGTTGATATTTTATGGCTTGATGAGACACCACATGGCTATTCAGAGGATGACCCGGATGCTTATGGTGACTCAACATTCAGTATTTCTTCCAGATCTGTTAACAATCATGTTGGAAGTGGAAAGCATAATTGGGGAACTTACACAGGTACTTCTAGAGAGGTATTCACCGTACCTGCATTGGCAGGGGCTCATCAAATGGTCCTACATACTGCCTTACATGGCGTTTCTACAAATGATAATGCTTTGAATATCTCAGTTGGTTACGTAGCGGCGGAAGCAGATGGTTTCTCACAAACAGTAACTGATTGGTCAGATGGTGACGGAGTTGATGCAGTTCATGTGGTTTCTACCGTACCTATGGATATCGAGTCAGTTTCATCATATGGATGGACACAACCTATTTATTTCGATAATGAGACTGCGTATCAAGATGTTTCAAGTGATAAGATGACTTCATCATGGTGGCATAATTTCACCCTTGAAGATATTACTGAATTGAGTATTTCCATGGATGCTTATGAATCAGCTGATTTGGACCTTTTCTTATTCTTCGACGATAATGAAGACGGTCAATTCACATCTAACGAAGAGGTTTCTCGATCGTGGTCAGGAACATCTTCCGAAAATATAGAATTGAGTGATGTAGAAAATGGCCTCTATGCAGTAGCAGTACATGGGTATTCCGTGCCTGGTGATGTTCAGTTTTGGATAGATATTAGCATGGTTGGAGGAGATAAATTAAATATCACTGATCAGATTGAATTATTGAACTCTGAAATAGATTCCATTTGGTCAAATGGTTCGGAAACTTTAGCCGGAAATGTACCCACCAGTGCGCATCAAATAAATTTAGCTTTCGAACGTCCAGATGCTGCAGGAATTTGGCAAGGAGAAGTAGAAATAATTCTAGTAGGAGGGATCAAATTAAGCCTTCCATACACCTATAATTTAATTGAAATTGAACCCTATATTGAGTTTTCAACACCTGAGAATCTCACACAGACTAATGAATTATTGCCTATAGAAATTCATGCTCTTGATACAGGAATAGGTTTTTCTCTGGATGACGTTAATTGGTATGGAATTAATAATCAGACGATTATTCCATCTGCCAATTCAGTAGAAGCAATTGATACACTATTTAACTATCATAATTTAACAGAAATATGGAACTCTGGAAACCACTTCGCAATGCCAGAAAATATTTCATTCAGAGAAATTTGGATTAACTCAACAATTCCTGAATCAGAGCAGTGGCACGATTATGGCGTCAATGTCACTGATAGATCTGGCTTATTTAATCAGTCATGGCTTTCTGTGAATTATGATGTCACATCTCCTCCATTGTTTATTTTTGGCATCCCAGAAATTACTAAAGAACCATATATAAATCTAGTGATACAGACGGAACCTGGTTCTAGTGTCTATCAAGACGGTTATCCAGTTTCTGGTTTTGACGAATATGGTTTCGTAAACTGGACTGTAGGTCTGATACCAAGTGAAATTGGTATTGAATATGATATCGAGGGATCTTCAAATGACTATTACTTAGTCCCTGAAGAAAATTATTTTTCAATTACTTCTGTTGATGCGGCAGGAAATAGTGTATCAAGTAGCCATATGGTAATTTTTGACAATGAAATTCCAGAGTTAGATTCATTGTATATTGACGACCAAAATGGATTCAGGTATACCACTACCGACTTTTACAGCGTACTTAACATTACAAGTTCTACTTTTGGATTAAATATGTCTGTGGATGTAAAAGAATGGTGTCTAAATATTACCAAGAAATCTTCAATGATTGACGAAGGAATAGAAGTTTGTACTTCAAATGATGTAATGCCCGGAATTTTAGTAACCAATCTTTCAGGCTTGGAAAGTACAAGAAATATTCCGGTTCAAGTAGATTTGAATAATATTTCAGATGGAGATTATTTGATTAATATTAATTTAATTGACTGGGCAGGAAATTCTGCTTCAGAAGAATTTAATTTACATCTTGATCGTAATATTCCAATTGTTGAGTGGATGTTATCTCCTTCCAACAACGGTGAATTATTTGATCACCGTCAAGTGATGAATTGGGTTTCAAATGAATTATCTCATGTTTATTTCACTCATAACGGCGTTCAGATTGAAGAATGGCAAGGATTCGGAAGCGAATCTAATTTTACTTTGAATACTAAAGGACAACATGAATTTTGTATAATAGCCTATGACTCTACAGAAGGCCAATATAATGAGAATATTCTATACGATTGTCAAATCTATAACCTTAACGAATCGATATATGATACAAATGTAGTCGCTCCTTGGAATGGTGGAATTACGACTGAAAATATGGTTTCAACTGTTATTTACAGGGGACCAGACCAAGAAATTTGGTGGCAGAATGATGCAGAAGAGGAGAGGTTCCTAATTACTCCCGGTGCACTGGTAGTAGAATTAGACTTCATTTTAAAAGAGGGAATTAATGAATATTCGATTGAGATTGAATCATTGGATCAGATAAATGAATATCAACTTTCCATAACTCGTGATACCATAGCTCCTCTTCTTTCATTCGAACAGATTAGTGTGCGAAACTCTACTTTGAATCAGATCAAGCATATTGAAGGAAATTGCGAACCTGGCGCTTATGTGATGATTTGGAGCGTGATTGAATCATATGAATTTATTTGTGATTCATCAGGTTTAATCGATATTAAGATTTCAGTACAAGATATAGTTGGAAAACATATCATTCAGGGTACAACCACAGATTCAGTAAACAATAGAAACTCCTTTTCAGTAGAAGTAATTAACCAGAATTGGATTGATTGGGCAATTGATGATGCACAAGACCAAGGGCCAATGCTTTGGTATTTCTTAGCCGTTTTATTCAGCGTATTAATTCTTATCAGTCTTACAGTATTTGCACGTAAATCATTAAGAAAAAAGAAAGTTAATGATAAAAATTTAATCTCTCTTGAGGAGTCATTTGAAGAAATCAATGAATTATTGAATTCTCCCTTGTATTCCGATTCTACAATAGATTGGGGGGTTGTCAATAGCGATTTACCTGAAGCAGAAGAGCTGAAGTCTTGGAAAGAAACTACTCGAAGTATCCATTCGATAAATCATGGTGATGATGAAGATACAATTGACCTTGATTAAGCATAAGCCTCATTGCTCTATGTTGCTTCGTAGATACATGGCTATAGAACACATTGCAATTATCGGTGCTGGACAAATGGGTAATGGAATAGCCCAAGTTTCAGCATGTGCTGGATACAAGGTAACCATGATTGATATCAAAGAAGAGTTTGTTGCGAAAGGTATGTCGACAATTAAAAAATCTCTAAATAAATTAGTTTCTAAAGGCAGAATGTCTGAAAAAGACGCTGAATTAGCAATTTCTAGAATTAGCACTTCCACTGAAAACTCATCAGCATCAGATGCAGATTTAGTTGTAGAGGCAATACCTGAGGTTTTGTCTTACAAAACTGCTCTCTTTGAACAATTAGATGATTTATGTAAACCAGAAACTATACTTGCTACAAACACTTCAAGCATAAGTATTGATTCTATTGCTGCTTCGACAAGTAGGCCGGATAAAGTAATTGGAATGCATTTCATGAATCCAGTTCCTATCATGAAATTAGTCGAGATAATTAACGGCAGTAAAACCTCTGATGAAGTCAATGAAGATGTAGTCAACGCTGCAGAGAAAATGGGTAAAACTGCATTATCTTGTAATGATTCACCGGGTTTTGTTTCAAATAGAATCCTTTGTCCAATGATTAATGAAGCAATTATTACATTAGAAGAGGGAGTTGCTGAGCCAGAAGCAATCGATGGCATAATGAAACTAGGAATGAACCATCCAATAGGGCCTCTGGCTCTTTCTGATTTGATCGGAAATGATACAGTGTTGCATATTATGAATGTCCTTCATGAAGGTTTTGGAGACGACAAATATGCTCCCTCAAAATTATTAGTGAAAATGGTCGAAGAAGGCAAATTAGGTAGAAAATCTGGCGAAGGGTTCTACAAATATTGATTTTTACGTTTTGAGAGACTTCAAAACATCGTATCCCTTCCGTCGAACATGGATAACCAAAAGAGAATCTCAATTTTAGTCTCAATATTGATTCTAAGTATGCTCGCAATGCCTGTATTAGGTAATGATGCGGGCACCGGAGGAGATGCAGGAAATACTACGTCCACTGCAACACCATTACCTGCTACAAATGGCACATATTATGGTAATCTAACTTCATCAAGTGACACCTCTGATTATTATTTGATAAATATGTCTTCGAATACTGGAATAGCAGTCGAGATAACTTATCCTTCTTCTGCAGACTTCGATCTCGCTCTGTTGAATAGTGGTGGGGGTTATATCGACCTTAGTACTAATTCTGGAACTACAGATGATGTTACATCAAATGGAACTTCTGTCGGTGGAAATAGCGTATATATTTGGGTAGATCATTATTCAGGTACTGCACAATATACTATGCAGATATGGATTTTCTCTACTGGTTCTTCTGGTGGAGGTGGTGGTGCCGGTAACGGTACAAATGGGCATGATGCAGGAACAGGTAGTGATGCGGGTAATTCACAAGCCAGTGCAATGTTAATTAATTCTACAAATGTTTCATTTTGGGGTGACGTAACATATTCAACAGATACTGATGATTACTACAAGGTCTCCATGCCAGTATATTTTGGTGTCAGTTCCTCATTAAGCTGGAATTCTACTGTAGATTTAGATCTAGAAGTGTATGATAGTTCTGGCACTTTGATAACCTACAGTTGGTTTGCTAATCCTGAGACAGTGTCAGTGAATAATTATGGAGGTAATGACTTATTTTTCAGAGTATTTGCATACGGTACTAATACAGGTACTCATGATTATTTCTTATCCTTCACATTCGATAACATGACCAATGCTCCAGTAAATAATCAAGATGATGCAGGGACCGGTGGTGATGCATCTAATGACTATCTGAATCCAACAATTCTGAATGTTACTTCTGTAGCAATGAATAATACATTCAGTGGTTGGGGGTCTCTTGATGACGATTTGAACGATAATTACCAAACAAATGTTCCAATGGGGCATGGAATAAGAGTTTCAGTTTGGTTTAATTCTAGTGAGAGTGACTTCCAAGTAATTTTAGCTGATGACCAGGCTAATACAATTGATTATTCCAGTGCAAATAATCCTGAATTAGTCACTTCCAATGGTTCAGGAACTTACCCTGGAATGATTGTAGAAGGAATGGATATTTTACTCCAAGTCAGAGCAACATCAGGAGGTGGTTATTATGGTATGTCTTGGTGGTTTTTCACTCTTGATACAGATGGTGATAGTTTCTATGACACTGTTGAAGTAGATTGTGGAAGTGACCCAGATGACAATTACAGTGTACCATTAGACACTGACTCAGATGGTATTTGTGATACATTAGATTCTGATGATGATGGTGATTATGTTGAAGATGTGAATGATACCTTCCCACTCGATGCTTCAGAATGGGAAGACACAGATAACGACAATATTGGAAATAATGCTGATTTGGATGATGATGGTGATGGTTTCTCAGATAATGATGAATTTGCATGTGGTTCCGATCCGCTAGATAGTTGGAATCAGCCATCTGATTTCGATTCTGATGGGATCTGTGATTTACAAGATTCTGATGACGATAATGATGGCTATGATGATGAAAATGATGCCTTTCCAATGGATGATTCTGAATGGGCAGATACTGATAATAATGGTGTGGGTGATAATTCAGATACAGATGATGATGGAGATGGATATAGCGATAATCTCGAATCTTCTTGTGATTCTGACCCATTGAATTCATTCGACGTCCCCTCTGATTTGGATATGGATGGTACTTGTGACTTGATGGACAATGATATCGATGGCGACAATTATCCGAATGATAATGATGCATTCCCAACAAATAGCCAAGAATGGTTAGATACAGATAATGATGGTTTTGGCAATAATATGGATATTGATGACGATGGTGACTCTGTATCTGATAACTATGATGCTTTCCCACTCGACTTTAACGAGTGGGCAGATAATGATAATGATGGCCTTGGAGATAATGGTGATTTAGACGACGATAATGATGGTTGGTCAGATTCAGATGAAACCTCTTGCTCTACCAATTCCTTGTCATCCCAGTCCATTCCAAGCGACTTTGATGAAGATATGGTGTGTGATATAGTCGATACAGATGATGATGGTGACGGAGTTCTTGATGAGAATGATGCCTTCCCAATGGATAATGCAGAATGGGAAGATACTGACTCAGACGGAATAGGAAATAATTTCGATGATGATGATGATGGTGACGAATGGTTTGATATCTATGAACCAAATTGTGGTACTGATCCATTGGATGGTACCTCTGTACCTGTTGACTTTGATGCCGATTGGGTATGTGACCTTGTTGATGACGACGATGATAATGATGGCGTTACAGATGTAGATGACCCATTCCCCAAAAATCCCGATGAATCTCTAGATACTGATTCGGACGGAATTGGAAATAATGCGGATAACGATGACGATAATGATGGCTGGACAGATAATACGGAATCATTATGTTTTACAAGCTCACTATCTAGTAATTCAGTACCTGAAGATACAGACGGAGACAAAACTTGTGATGTAAATGACCCTGATATCGACGGAGATAATATAGTAAATGAGTTAGATGTATTCCCATTAGATGGCAGTGAATGGGCAGATAGGAATAATGATGGTAAGGGCGACAATGCCTATCCGCTTTCTATAACTGACAAAATGTCTCTCAACCCGATACCCACTTTCCTAATTTTATTGACTATTATGGCATTAATAGGAGGGGCTATATTGGTTTACACTAACCAACAAAAATCTACTAAAAGTAATCTCCATAAAGGAACAGATATGACTTCATATTTGGCGACTGAGGTATATTTTGATGAAAACTTAGATTCTGAAGAGATTATAAATGAAATTTCTGAACAATCAGAACCTGTATCCTTAGAATCTGAAATTTCTACAGAAAAAGAAATGGAAACAGAGGCTGTAGTAACCAACATTCCTCCTCCGCCACCAAGTTTTGCTCCTGAAATGGATTCGGTCCCGCCTCCACCGCCTGGATTTGGGCCTCCTACAACGCCAAAATCTAATGAAATAGTTTCCAGTTGGGAGAGTTTACCTCCCGGCGGAGAATATACTAAAACAGATCCTTTGAGGTATACTGGTTTAGGTATAGGGACTTGGGAAGAAAGAGATGACGAGTCTTGGGAAAAAATATCTGAATAGAGAATTAATTCAGACTTAATTCTACAATATTCTTTGTATATCAAATCATTAGAAGAAGTCAACAGTGTTATTTTTCACCTAAACAGGAAATAGAATGCATTTTTTCATAGTTAAATTAGTGTTTATAGTCTCTATACATCCTTTTAGCAAATATCAAGTGTATAGGTGATTTCATGAGCATCTAACGGTACTGTTATATCCTTTTCATCGTGTGATGCACGATAGTGATACCCATGCAAAGCAACACCCTCCGCTCTGTTACACTTGCCTTATTGATGATTGCCTCAGTTATGGTGCCCCTCGCGGACATCAGTTCTGAACCCCCTGAAATGATGGAAGAAAGAGTAGCTCTTGAAGCTCCTCCTGTTCCTTGTTTAGGTAATGATGCATGCCGTGGAACTGATGCAGGTAATACCTATTCCACGTCGATGAATATTACTGGTGATTTCGACTGGACTGGTGCTAATGAGACAAATACCTACTATGGTTCAATGACAGCAACTGGGTATTCTTCAACTAGCGATAACAATAATGACATGTTCCTGATCGATGCACCATATGGATATGGTGTAATGGCTACCATTTCATGGAATGGTACAGGTGCGGGTACCTATGACAACTATGGGTATAGACTAGCAATGGGTGGTTCTAGTATGTTAGGATATGGTACAGGAGCTTATTCATATGGATATGCATGGGCTTATGCGTATTATTCAACAGGGTATGAAATGATGATGAGTACATCCGGTGAGAGTTCAGGTGCGAACTATGTATACAGTGCATCTCCAACTTATGCTCATGCTAATCCTTTCCCTTCTGATCTACAA